>VOFB01000573.1_pt1 | contig 200001 bp, 195 predicted proteins | sample 5384141 | NCBI WGS metagenome assembly VOFB01 (sample SAMN12384721, study PRJNA508395) | human gut metagenome | isolation source: healthy gut A | host: Homo sapiens | reverse complement strand
CCGTGAGGGCGGGCAGGGTATAGCGGGATACCGCCGTCAGCAGCAGGCACAGCCCGCAGGGGATGCCGGCAGGCAGAAAAAACGCCGGGATGCTGCGGCCTGCGGTGTCCACCAGGGCTTTTCCGGCGGCAGGGCAAAGCCGGGCAGCAGCTCCTGTAGAAAAGGGGCCGTCCTCCCGCCAGACCAGCAGCGGGATTCCGGCTGGCAGCTGCCTGCTGTAACGAACACCGGGCAGCAGCCCAGCGCCCATGTGGCAGGCGAGCGGCGCAGGTCCGCATAGCTCAGATGTTCCAGCGCAAGGCGCATCTCGTACCGGTGCACAAAGCCGCCCCGGCTGCCAAGATGGCTCTCGGTGCGCCACACGGTGTAGTGGGCTGCATGGGCCACGCTGCGCGCAAGGCTTGCGCAGAACAGCACCCGCCCAGCACCAGCAGCCATGCTGTGCCCATGGGCAGCCAGCGCGCTGCCCACGCCGCAATGCGGTTCAGGTGGGCAAAGGCCGCCGTCTGGGCATCCGGCGCATAGGGCCTGCTCTGTTTGCATGGCCAGCGCCAGCAAAGCAAGGGTGGAAAAGGCCGTTGGCCCCCAGCACCGCATCGGTCAGCAGGTGCAGGGTATCGTCCTGCGTCAGCACCAGGATGCGGTCCCAGGGCAGCAGAACGGTGTTGCCGTGGGGGATGATGAACTCGGTGTCGCGGGTGATGCTGACCAGAATGGCATCGCCGGGAATGGGCACATCCATGATGGCCTTGCCCGCAAACTTGAAGTTCTCGGGCAGCAGGATCTCGTTCAGGCTGGCTGTGCCGCCGCCCAGGCTGAGCAGCTGGCGGATGGTATCCGTCTCGATCTCCCGCTCCAGAATGTGGCTCAGGTTGTCGGTGCCGCAGACCACGGTGTCCACGCCTAAGGTGTGCAGCAGCTCCCGGTTTTTCGGGTTGGAGGCCCGGGCCACGGTGCGGTCCACGCCGAACTCCCGCTTGGCGATCTGACAGGCCACGAGGTTGTCCTCATCCGAGCCGGTCACGGCCACAAAGGCGTTGCAGCTGCCAACATCGGCGGTGCGCAGGGTGTCCACGCTGATGGAATCGCCGCAGATCACGGGGATGTCCAGCGAATCTGCCAGCATCCGGCACTGGGCCTCGATGGGTTCAATGATGACCACCGAATGGTGGTTCGTCAGCAGGCTCTGGGCCAGATACCGCCCAACACGCCCGCCGCCTGCAATACAAACTTTCATATTGATACCTCGTATTACTTTACGTAAAACTATTTTGGGATAAAACCTCTCCGTCAATGCTTCGTATTGCCGGAGAGGTTTTACTCCTCACTTCGCCAGCGCACGGAACACGGCCTGTTCTGTCAGGATGGTGGGGCAGATCGTGTCCAGCTCGTAGGTCTTGTGGTAGAGCACCTGCAAATGCGGGTCGGAGACGCGGCAGATGACCTTTTCGCGCCGGAAGATGTTTTTTGCGATCTGTGCAGCCATCAGGTTCACGGAGTCATCCTCGCTCACGGCGGCCACAGCGTCGCAGTTCTCCACGCCGCCCTGCTTGAGGATGTCGGGATCGGTAGGGTCGCCCACAAGGGCCGTGCCGCCAAAGGAATAATCATCAAAGCTGTCCAGCCGCTTGAGCTGCTCGGGGTCCTTTTCGATCAGGGAAATATCATGGCCGATGCGTTCCAGATCCCGCACCAGTGCCGCGCCCACCTGGTCGCAGCCGATCACCAGAATATTCATGGATGTCACCTCATTGTTCAAAATCTGTTTTTATCTGGCCCGGCAGTCCGTGTCAGAAGGAAACACAGGGAAAAACGTTGTGTCCAGTATAGCATATTTCCCGCGGCAGATAAATACAGAAAAAGCAGACAGTGCTCCTGTATAAAATTTGTGATTTTTCGTGCGCAGGCTCTCAGAATATGATATACTGGAAAGCGAACCCAATCTGAATGTGCGCAGAGCGCCTGTGCCGCTTTGCAGGGAGGAGAACCCATGTTTCTTGAAATACTGAAAGCCATCCTGATGGGCATTGTGGAGGGCATCACCGAGTGGCTGCCCATCTCGTCCACCGGTCACATGATCCTGGTGGAGCAGGTGGTCAAGTTCAACGCCAGCGAGGAATTCATGTCCATGTTCCGCGTGGTCATCCAGCTGGGTGCCATTCTGGCTGTGGTGGTGCTGTTCTGGAATAAGCTCTGGCCCTTCGGCCTGCGCCATGGCCGCGTCTGCTCCAAACCTGCCGTCTGGCAGCTCTGGTTCAAGGTAGTGGCCGCCACCATCCCGGTGCTCATCATCAGCCCGCTGGACGACTGGTTTGAGGCCCGCTTCTACAATTACATCACGGTCGCCGCCATGCTGATCCTGTACGGTGTCCTCTTCATCCTTGTGGAGAACCGCCGCACCGCCCCGCATGTCACCCGGCTGGAACAGATCACCTACCGCGAAGCCTTCATCGTTGGCGTGTGGCAGATGCTGGCCATCATCCCCGGCACCTCCCGCTCCGGTGCCACCATCGTGGGCGGTCTGCTGCTGGGTCTGTCCCGTGCCTGCGTGGCCGAGTTCACCTTCTTCCTCGCCATCCCGGTTATGGCGGGCGCGTCCCTGCTCAAGGTGGTCAAATTCGTCCTCTCCGGCGCTGCGATGACCGGCACCGAGATCGCTGTTCTCGTGGTGGGCTGCGTGGTCGCCTTTGTGGTCAGCCTTGCCGCCATCCGCTTCCTGATGGATTACGTCAAGCGCCATAACTTCAAGTTCTTCGGCCTCTACCGCATCGTGCTGGGCCTGATCGTCCTGGCCGTGGCCGCCATCACCGCCATTGCGTAAATCGCTCCCCAAACACCCCAGCCGCCCGCACGGGCGGCTTTTTTGCGCCCTGGGGCAATTGCACCGGCCCCGGCCTTGTGTTATACTGGAACCATAAAGAGAGAACCCGGCGGCGGGAAAGTGCCGCGCCTGAAATTGTCAAAAACGGAGGAGATCCCTATGGAAGCATCGACTGTATATTACACCGACTTCCGGTGTCCTGTGGGCACCAGCCTGACCGAAAAACTGCGCCGCCTGTGCATTGCGGCGGGCATCAAGAGCATTGATATGGACGGCAAGTTCGTGGCCATCAAGATGCACTTTGGTGAGCTGGGCAACCTGGCTTTCCTGCGCCCGAACTACGCCAAGGTAGTGGCAGACCTGTGCAAGGAGCAGGGGGGCCAGCCCTTCCTGACCGACTGCAACACGCTGTACCCGGGCAGCCGTAAAAACGCGCTGGAGCACCTGAGCTGCGCGCAGGAAAACGGCTTCTGGCCCATGACCACCGGCTGCCAGATCATCATTGGCGACGGCCTGCGCGGCACCGATGAGCTTGAGGTGCCCGTGCCCAACGGCGAATACTGCAAGACCGCCAAGATCGGCCGCGCCATTATGGATGCCGACATCTTCATCAGCCTGACCCACTTCAAGGGCCACGAAGCGACCGGCTTCGGCGGAGCGATCAAGAACATCGGCATGGGCTGCGGTTCCCGTGCGGGCAAGATGGAGCAGCACTCCTCCGGTAAGCCCGCCGTGCAGGAGGAGCTCTGCCGCGGCTGCCACCGCTGCGCCAAGGAGTGCGGCTCCGATGCCATCCGCTACAACGAGAACAACAAAGCGGTCATTGATTACGAAAAGTGCAAGGGCTGCGGCCGCTGCATCGGTGCCTGCAACTTTGATGCCATCTATTCCATCGACAGCAGCGCCAACGAGGAGCTGGACCGCAAGATGGCAGAGTACGCCGCCGCCGTCTGTGCAGACCGCCCCTGCTTCCACATCAGCCTGGTGCAGGATATCAGCCCCAACTGTGACTGCCACGGCGAGAACGATGCCCCCATCCTGCCGGATATCGGTATGTTCGCCTCCTTTGACCCCGTGGCGCTGGATCAGGCCTGTGCCGATGCCTGCCTGAACGCACAGCCCCTGCCCAACAGCCAGCTGGGCCAAAACCTTGCAAAGCCCGGCTGGAACTGCTACCACGACAACTTCAAGGATTCCAACCCCAATGTCGAATGGAAGGCAACGCTGGATCAGGCCGAAAAGATCGGCATGGGCACCCGCCAGTACACCCTGAAGAAGATCTGAACATAAAAATAAGCCCGACAACGTCGGGCTTATTTTTATGTCTCTTGCATTCAGGGGCAGACGGAACGCTCAATACTCGCTGGAAGCCGGGACCAGTACGTCAATGACATCGGCCAGGGCTTTCCAGTTTTCCTCGGAACAGCCGGGCAGCTCTTTGGCATCCAGACCGGCATCCTCGATGCGGCCGGTCATGCTGTCCTTGTCGGTCAGCAGGGTCTCGGCATCGGCCTTGATGAGCGGCCAGGCATCGGCAAAGCTCTGCTGGTCATCGGCGTTCAGGCTGTCGAACCACTGGGTATAGGCATCTTTGATGTCGCTGACCGGCTGGATGCTCATGTTGCAGCCATCGGCCCATTTCAGCAGGGAAGCCGCCGCGATGACGGATTTCAGCGAGCAGCCGGATACGCCGGGGCCCCAGCCAAGGCAGGGGGCAAAGGCATCGTCCGGGTCAGAGAGGGAGAACAGGGAATTCTCGCCTGCGTCCAGCGGGCCCACCTTGCCAGTGTCGGCGGTCACGGTGGAAGAGGGGATGCTCTCGCTTGCAGAAGCGGAAGAGCTGGAAGCGGCAGTGCTGCCGGAAGAGGTGCTGCAGCCTGCCAGCACGCCGCACAGCAGGACGGCGCAGACCAGCAGGGAAAGAATACGCTTGCGAATCATAGGAAAGCCTCCTTTTATCGTGTTCCGGCCCATCTGCCGGAGAAACTGCTCTGGTACATTTCTAGTATACTGTTCTGCCGGGCTGTTGTCAATCGGCGTGCGCAGGACGATTTTTCACCCCGGCTGTGCAAACTATACAAACTTTTGTCGTTTTTTTCTCAGTCGGGCGGGATTGACATTTTTTGCGCTGGCGCGTATAATTCGGCCATGGTCAAACTGGGAGAAACGGGTGAAGAACCGGAAAAAGGGGGAGAAACGGATGCAGAAATTTCTGCGGCGGCTGGAACGCTTTTCACAGTCGCTGCTGTCGCCGCTGTCTTATCTTTCGGCGGCGGGCCTGCTGCTGGTGCTGGGGGCGCTGCTCACCAGCAAGCCCTTGTGTCAGGCGCTGCCGGTGCTGCAGTGGGCTCCACTGCAGCTGATGGGTCAGCTGCTCTACAACGGGATGATGGTGCTCATCAACAACCTCAGCGTCATTCTCTGCGTGGGGGTGGCAGCCGTGCGCGCCAAAACCGAAAAGCAGGATGCCGCCCTGCTGGCGCTGATGGCCTACCTTGTGTTCCTCACAGCCAACCACACCGCGCTGGAAGCGCTGGGACTGCTTGCCCAGCCGAACGGGATGACCGGTCTTGCGGGCACGGGACAGACCACCATTCTGGGCATTCAGGTGGTGGACACCGGCGTGGCAAGCGGCATCGTGCTGGGCTTTGCGGCGGCGTGGCTCTTCAACCGCACCTGCGAAAAGCAGTTTTATGGCATGATCACCCAGCTTTATTCGGGCCTGCGGTGGTCGTTTTTGTGGCTGTCGGCGCTGGCGGTGGCACTGGGGCTGGGGTTCTGCTTCGTCTGCCCGCCGCTGCAGCGGGCGGTCAGCGCCCTCACGGGCTGGATCGCGGCTTCAGGGAACGCGGGTGTGTTCCTTTACGGCTTTCTGGAACGGCTGCTCATCCCCACCGGTCTGCATCACCTCATCTATATGCCCTTCCAGTTCTCTTCGCTGGGCGGCAGCCTGACCGTAGGCTCTGTGACCTACACGGGTGCTTACACCGTCTGCATGACCGAGTACACCATGGGCCTGCCCCTCTCAGACGGCATCGTCTGGATGTACACCGGCTTCACCAAGACCTTTGGCTATCTGGGCATTGCAGCGGCCTTCATCTTCACGGCCCGCAGGGAGAACCGTGCCCGTACCGCCGCCGCTATGATCCCGCTGGCGGTCACGGCCTCGGTGGCCTCCATCACCGAACCCATTGATTTTCTGTTCTGCTTCGTTTCGCCCCTGCTCTGGGTGGCTCATGCGGTCATTACGGGCGGCTTTATGGTGCTGCTCCATGTCCTGCATGTCCGGGCCTTTACCTCCAACCTGCTGGGGTCGCTGGTGTTCAACCTGAGCGCCGGGGAGCAGCTGCAGAACATGCCGCTGCTCTATCTGCTGGGCCTTGCGGAGACCCTGACCTACTTTGCCGTGTTCAGCGTCCTCATCAAGGCAAAGGATCTGCCCACCCCGGGCCGGGAAGCAGCCCTTTCCGCAGACCAGTCCCCGTACGCCGACCCGCAGGAGGTGTGCCGGTTCATCGCCGCGCTGGGTGGGCCGGAGAACATCGCCCAGCTGGGAAACTGCTTCACCCGCCTCCGGCTCACGGTGCGGGATGCCTCGCTGCTGGATATGGGGGCTCTGCTCTCCCTGCCCCATAAAGGTCTTGTGGTGCAGGGCACCCGGGTCCAGCTGGTCTGCGGCCTGCACGCCGCCCAGCTCCGCCATGCGCTTGAACAGCAGCTTGCCGAGATGGCCCCGGTGTGATTGCATTTTGATAAGAGAAACGGTATAATTGTGGCGAAACCTCTCAGTTGCCTGCGGCGACAGCTCCTCTAACAGGGGAGCCAAGAAAGGCCCCTGCCTCTCCTATTAGGCAACAACAACAACCGCCGCCAGTGGCGGATGAAGGGAGTTGTTGTTGGGGCAGCGGCCAACAAGGCACAAGTGCAATACTTTGCACGAAGTGAATATTGGGAGCCGCAACCCGGACAAGTGGCATTGCGAAGCAATGACGGAGAGGTTTAGCAATGGATAACCTAAAAATAAAGGAGAACATAAAATGCAGAATAACACCTTTTCCGTCGAAGGTCTCTTCGACTTTCTGAACGCCGGTGTCAGCGCCTTCCACTCCACGGCTGCGGCTGTGAAGCTCCTGGAGGAAAACGGCTACCAGAACTGCCCCGAGAGCGCAGCCTGGGAGCTGGTGCCCGGCGGCAGATATTACACCACCCGCAACGGCTCCGCCGTGCTGGCATGGCGGATGCCCAAGGGCGAGCTGACCGGCTGGCATGTCACCGCCAGCCACAGCGATTCTCCCACCTGGCGCATCAAGCAGCTGGACGGCGGCAAGGACGCAGTCTTTGCCAAGGCGGAGACCGAGGGTTACGGCGGCATGATCATGCCCACCTGGCTGGACCGTCCCCTGAGCGTGGCGGGCCGCATTCTGGTCCGCACGGAGAACGGCATCCGGAGCCTGCTGGTTCACCCCGACCGGGCGCTGGCTGTCATCCCCAACCTCTGCATCCACTTCAACCATGACCTGAACAACGGCATGAAGTACAACCCTCAGGTGGATCTGCAGCCCATCTTTGGTGAGGCAGGCTCCACCCTGCGGGACGCTCTGGCTGAGGAAGCCGGGGTCAAGGCTGAGGACATCGTGGATGCTGACCTGGTGCTCTGCACCCGCGAAAAGGCCGAGCGCGTGGGCCTGAAGGGCGAATACTTCATGTCCGGCCGCATCGATGACCTGGAATGCGCCTACACCACCCTGTGGGGCTTCCTGCAGGGCCGCGGCGAGGAGGAAGGCCGGGGCGATATGTGGGTCATGTTTGACAACGAGGAGGTGGGCTCCTCCAGCCGACAGGGCGCACAGGGCACCCTGATGGCCAATGTGCTGGCCCGCATTGAGGAAAAACTGGGGGTCACCCGGGAGCAGAGCATCCGTGCCTGCACCAACAGCCTGCTGCTGAGCGCCGACAATGGCCACGCCACCCACCCCAACCACCCCGAAAAGAGCGATCCCGCCAATGTGGCGGTCATGGGCGGCGGTGTGCTGCTGAAGTACAATGCCCGCCAGACCTACACCACCAGCGGCTTTACCGGCGCTGCATTTGCCGAGATCTGCAAAAAGGCCGGTGTGCCGGTGCAGGTCGCCGCAAACCGCGCGGATGTTCCCGGCGGCTCCACGCTGGGCAACCTGCTGGGCCACCAGATCCTGATCCCCATGGTGGATATCGGTCTGGCACAGCTGGCCATGCATTCCGCAATGGAGACCGCCAGCTGCAAGGATGCCGAGTACATGGCAAAGGCCGTGGCCGAGTTCTATAACACGCCCATCTCCCAGCCTGTGGACGGCGAGTGGAAGCTGGGCCTGTGAGCGCTGTGACCGGGCGTTTTGCCCCCAGCCCCAGCGGGCGGCTGCATCTGGGCAATTTGGCCTGCAGCCTGCTGGCCTGGCTCAGCGCCAGAAGTCAGGGCGGGCGCATCGTTCTGCGCATTGAGGATCTGGATGCCGAGCGCTGCCCCCGCAAATATGCCGACGCACTGGAAGAGGACCTGCGCTGGCTGGGCCTTGTCTGGGACGAGGGCGGCAGCAGCGGCGGCCCCAACGGCCCCTATTACCAGAGCGAGTGCGCCGCCATCTACACCGAGAGCTATAACAAACTGGAAGCACAGGGCCTTGTTTACCCCTGTTTCTGCTCCCGTGCCCAGCTCCATGCCGCCAGCGCACCCCACACCTCCGACGGCAATGTGATCTATCCCGGAACCTGCCGGGGGCTGACGGCGGAGCAGATCGCTGAAAAGCGCAAAAAGAAAGCCCCGGCCTATCGTCTCATGGTGCCCGATGAGGACATCACCTTCACCGATGGCTGTATGGGCCCCCACACCGAGAACCTGCTCCGCGACTGCGGGGATTTCTACCTCCGCCGCGCCGATGGCGTGTTTGCCTACCAGCTGGCTGTGGTGGTGGATGATGCCCGCATGGGCGTGACGGAGGTGGTGCGGGGCGCAGACCTGCTCTCTTCCACCGCCCGGCAGCTCTATCTCTATCGTCTGCTGGGGCTGAAAGCGCCGCAGTTCGCCCATTGTCCGCTCCTGCTGGCCCCCGATGGCCGCCGCCTGTCCAAACGGGACGGTGACCAGAGCCTGGAAAACCTGCGGGCAAAGTATACGGCGGAAGAGATCGTGGGCAGGCTTGCCTTTGCCTATGGTCTCCAACCTGAACCGGCTCCCCGCACCCCGGAAAGCCTGATCCCAGACTTTTCCTGGGACAAGGTGCCAAAGCAGGATATCTGCCTGCCGGAAGGCCTGTTTTAAGCAAACCCACGATTTTTGCCATGTCTGTGCAAAGATCGTGGGTTTTTCTTTACAAAAAAAAAACAATCTATGGTAAAATATAACTAGAGATTTTGCCGAAACAGAAAGGAGCCTGTTATGCGTAAAATGTTAAAAGCGTCGAGTTTGTTGATTTGTGCAATGCTTTTGTTCAGCGCATGTGCAGGCTCTTTGAATCTGAGACCGGGACCTTTCCGTTCGGAAATGCAGGATGTTTTCGTTCAGCAGACGACACTTACGGTTCCGGCCAGTCACGCCGAGCATGGGGAGGATTATGTCATTGAGTGGCAGGACCCTGTGATGGAAAAGCACGTCCGGAAATGGCTTGACCGCCCGAAGGGAGATATCTATCACAGCGATGTCTGGGATTATCAGCGGGTCTCGATAAATTCCGGAACCGGCGTAGGGGATCTCATCGTCAAAGATGCACCGGATGGGGTGGACATTGGAAGAAACGTCAACAGCAATGAGCAGCTGGCAGCCTGCGCAGTCAGCGTAGAGGGAACGTATGATCCGGTGACCTCTCTGGCAGACCTGCGGCATTTTGACAGCTTGCAGGTATTGTCGGTCAATAATAGAAGGGGAGCCCCACCCATTACAGATCTGACAGGTCTGGAGGAATGCAAAAATCTGATGCTTTTGAGTGTGCCCAGTGTGGAGAGCAGCGCATTCCCGACCTTTGCAAAGCTGGATTCTGTGGTAGAGCTGAAGTATGGCAGTGACGGGATCCGGGCGGATTCCAATGTCTCCGACCTTTCGGCGCTGGCGCAGATGAAGTCGCTGAAGATGCTGTGGATCACCGGCAGTGAGGTCGATCTGACCCAGCTGGCCGGAGCTGACTTGCGGGTCCTGAGACTGGACGTGACCCGGATCGGTTCGCTGGAACCGCTGAAGCAGATGGAAAATCTGAGCTTTCTGCAGCTGTGCCAAGGGCCGGAGATCGACAGCTTTGCCCCGCTGGCGGAGAGCAGTGTGCAGTATCTGAGTATGTCTCTCTCTCTCAGGGTGCACAGGAAGCCTACAAGGACATGGATTATACTCCCCTGACCCAGATGCCGCAGCTGATCTGGCTGGATCTGACCAACAACATCACGTTTGATACGGAAACCTGCAAAAAACTGCTGGCAAACGATACGGCCCTGAAATATCTGAAAATTTCCTATACATCAGCGGCCAAAGATGCCGAAGAGCTGGATACAGCGCACCTGAAGGAGTTCACTGCTCCGGCTCCGTAATGCCCCAAAATGCAAAAACACCCATGCCAGCGCCGGCATGGGTGTTCTTCCGTACAGATTCAAAGCCGCTGCAAGGCTCTTGCGTCGCTGCGTTCCAGTGCGGTCATGCCGGTATCCAGAACCATGGCCAGGAGGATGCCCAGCAATACATCAATGCAGCTGTGCTGCTTGAGCAGAACGGTGGACGCGATGATGGAGACGCAGAGCACGGCGGAAGCGGGCCGCATCCAGCGGCGGCCCGGCGTTTCAAAGATGCGGCTGCGGTAATAGGCCATCATCAGGGTGACGGAGTTGAACACATGGATGGAGGGGCAGACGCTGGTGGGCGTATCTGTCGCGTAGAGCAGCCGCACGGCCTGCGCGAAAATATCGCTGCCGTACACCCGGTAGGGCCGCAGGTAGAGCCCCGTGGGCAGGACGATATAGCAGGCCAGTGCAAAGGTCATGCCCGCAAACAAAGGCAGGCAGAGCCGCCAGAAGTCGGCCCGGGGCGCTTTCCACAGCAGGTAGAACAGGGTGAACGGGATCCATACGAACCACGCAAAGTAGGGCACGATGGCATATTTGCAAAAGGGGATCAGGTCGTCCAGATGGCAGTGCACCAGAACATCGGGCACGGCAATATGGACTTCGAGCCAATGGAACGCCGAAAGGTAAAACAGGAGATAAAACGCCATGAACGAAACGGGATGGCGGGAAAACCAGTTGCGCATGGAACACACTTCCTTTTCTGGAATGGGGGCCGCAGCCCCGCCTAAAGTTCTTTGCAGCGTATGATTATACCGCGCAAAGACGAAGAAAACAAGACAAAAAGCTGACAAAATCGTGAACACATCCGCGCGGAATTTGGTATGCTTTGGGGAAGCGGATGCAGGGGAGAGAAGCTTCTGCCTATTGATACGAGACAGGATGCGGGTTTCCTGCACAAAAAAGGCCCTCCCCGCAAAAACTGCAATGGCGGAGAGGGCCGGATATACGGAAACTCAGATCACCTTTTGTTCCATCCACCTGCCGCGGACAAAGCGGACGCAGAAGAACAGCGAGCGCATGGCCCAATCCAGGAACATGCCCAGCCAGATGAACAGCAGGCCGCAGTGGAACCTGAGCACCATCAGGTAGCAGAAGGCCACTCGGAACACCCACATGGAGATGACGCTGACCGTCATGGTAAAGGCGGCATCTCCGGCGGCGCGCAGGATGTTGGGCAGGGTGAAGCTGGAGGGCCACAGGATCAGCGATACAACGTTGAACCAGACCATCAGCTCCAGTGCCATGCCGTAGGCCTCCGGCGAGAGGTTGAACCAGGAGAGCGCCAGCTTGTTCAGGAAGAACAGGCCGGAAAGGTTCATCAGCCAGTCCCCGGCGTAGGCGGTCAGGAGCAGCAGGCGGGAATAGCGCTTGGCCTGCACCTTTTCCCCGGCACCCAGACACTGGCCCACAACGGTCAGCGCGCCGATGCCCACGGCGGAGGCGGGCACGTTCAGGAAGCTGGAGATGTTGCCTGCCACGGCGTTTGCCGCAATGGCGGCGGTGCCCAGCGTGCTGGTCAGGCTGGAGACCGACAGCTTGCCGATCTGGAACATGCCGTTCTCGATGCCGGCGGGAATGCCGACTTTCAGGATGCGCTTGATGAGGTCGAGGTCGGGCTTCAGGTCAGTGAGGTGGTCGATGCGCAGCGCACAACCCGGCTTCTGCAGCAGGAACATCACGGTGAAGCAGGCGATCATCCGGCTCACGAGGCTGGCGGTGGCCGCACCCATCACGCCCATGCCGAACCCGTAGATCAGGATGGCGTTGCCGCCAATGTTCACCACGTTCATCACCAGGCTGGAAAGCATACTGATCTTGCTGTTGCCCTGGGCGCGGAACAGGGCCGCACCGGCGTTGTACACGCCAATAAAGGGATAGCTCAGGGCCGAGAGCAGGAAATAGGTCTCAGCGTAGCGCATCACATCCGCATCAATGGAGCCGAAGATGCCCCGCAGGATGGCGTGCCGCCCCACCGCCACGATGACGGCGGTGACCACGCTGAGCGAGATCATAATGAACATGATCTGTGCGGCGCTGGCCTTGGCCCGTTTGGGCTCCCGGTGGCCGATGTACTGGCTGGCGACCACCGCGCCGCCGGTGGCCAGTGCGCTGAGCAGCTGGATCATCAGCACGTTGAAGGAGTCCACCAGGCTCACGCCCGAAACGGCGGCTTCGCCCACCGAGGAGACCATCAGGGTGTCCTCCAGACCGATGGAGATGCTGAGGGCCTGCTCTGCCACCAGCGGCAGGAAAAGTGAGATGAGCTGTTGACGGTTGAACAGCGGTCTTGATGTGGTCGATGCGTCTGTCATGGTGTCCTCCCTTGGCGCGTGGATTCAAACACACCCATGATAGCGCGGAATGACGTGAAAATCAAGATGTTGTATCCAACAAATCAAAAAATCAGGCAAACTCTTTGCTGGGGGTCAGGCTGGTGCCGTAATAAACAATGTAGTCGTAGGGGATCTGGGGGGTTGTATGCGGCCAGATCGCCGTACTTGGCCAGAATGTCGTTCCGCAGGTTCTCCGGGGTGTAGGGCTGCCCGGCGGAAAGGGTGTCGGCGCAGACCGCGTTCCACATGCTCTCGGTAAAGGCGGCGCAGTTGAAGTAGGCCGACCAGTGGTCAGATTTGGCAAGGTTGCGGTTGACCACGTCCAGCTGGCCCTGATCCAGCGAGGTCTGGACAGCATAGATGTTCTGGTAGTAGGAATCGGCCAGATAGCGCTTGTAGTAGCCCTCCAGATTGTACCAGATGCCGGTGTGCTCCCAGCGGTTGCCGCGGGGGCTGAAGGTCATCTCGGTGTCGGGCGCGATCCGCAGGCCGCCCACCTCGATGTCATGGTCAGAGACGTTCCGCACCGAGAGGAAGGAGTGGCCGCTGGAATTGATGGAGGCATCGCCCCGATCCTCGGCCCGGGCGTAGATGCGCAGCAGGGCCACGGCACCCTCGGCGGGTTCTGCACCGTAGGCCTGCACGGCAGATCTATGGTCGGCCTGTTCAAAATCGTAGGGGCCGCCGGTGCTGGTGGTGAAACCGACGATGTTGCGGATCTGATCCTCAAGGGGACTTACATCGGTGATGACACGTTCGTCCTGGGGGGCGGGCGTGGCGGCGGGAGCCTCGGCCAGCGCGGCGGTGCTGCCGGACACGCACAGGGCCAGCGTCAGGCAGAGGGAAAGGGCGCGGAACAGCTTTTTCATGGGGTGACCTCCAAAGAGAAAAAAATTCAGGTCAAGGATAGACGATTTTTGGGGTGCTGTCAAGAAAAAGATATCTGCCGCCTTTACCCCCGGGGCCGGTTGTGTTAAAATGAAGCTGGCAGCCGTGCCCGGTGGTTTGGGGCATGGGGCCGATCGGAAGGTAAATGAATCTGACCCAGAGAGGGGAACAACCTATGCCAAAAGAAGCACACAAGGTCGTGGTCATCGGGCACCGCAACCCCGATACCGATTCCATCTGCTCCGCCATTGCCTATGCGGAGCTCAAAAACCGCACCAGCACGCTGGTCTGTGAGCCGCGCCGTGCCGGTAAAATGAATCAGGAGACCGAGTTCGTCCTGAAAAAGTTCGGTGTCACGCCGCCCCGGATGTGCACCGACGTGAACCCCAAGATCCGGGACGTGGATTACCGCGAGATGCCGGGCATCCCGGGCTCCACCAGCCTGCGCCGCGCATGGAAGATCATGCGCGACCAGCAGATCGACACCCTGTCCATTACCAGCGCGGACAACGAGCTGGAGGGCATCATCACGGTGAAGGATCTTGCCACCGCCAACATGGACGTGTTCGATACCGCGGTGCTGGCCAAGAGCCGTACCTCTTATAAGAACATCCTTGAAACGCTGAACGGCACCATGGTGGTGGGCAATGCCGACGCGGTCTGCACCACCGGCCACATCAAGATCGGCACCGCCACCCCCGAGATGCTGGAAAGCAGCGTGGAAAAGGGGGATATCGTCATTCTGAGCAACCGGTACGAAAGCCAGCTCTGCGCCATTGAAAAGGAAGCCTCCCTGCTCATCATCTGCAATGGGGCCAAGGTGGGCCGCACCATCCAGCGCATTGCCGATGAGACCGGCGTTGCCATTATGACCACCCCTGTGGATACCTACGCGGCGGGCAAGCTCATCAGCCAGTGCGCCCCCATCTCCTATTATATGACCCGGGACAACATCCTCAAATTCACCCTCGTCACCCCCGTGGCCGATGTGCTGCGGGTGATGGCAAAGGTGCGCCACCGCTATTTCCCCATCCTCGATGAGGAAGGCAAATACTGCGGCATGGTCAGCCGCCGCAACGTCATTGCCCTGCGCAAGCGGCGCATCATTCTGGTGGACCACAACGAGGCCACCCAGGCCGTGGAGGGCTTTGATCAGGCCGAGATCCTGGAGATCATCGACCACCACCGCATCGGCAGTCTGGAGACCAGCGGCCCGGTCTACTTCCGCAACCAGCCCGTGGGCTGTACCGCCACCATCATCACCCAGATGTACGATGAAAACGGTGTGGACATCCCACCCCAGATCGCGGGCCTGCTGCTGGCGGCTATCCTTTCGGATACGCTGGCCTTCCGCAGCCCCACCTGCACCCCCGTGGATGAAAACACCGCCAAACGTCTGGCCAAGATCGCAGGCGTGGATATCGAAGAGTTTTCCACCGAAATGTTCGAGGCTGGTGAAAAACTGGACGGCAAGACCCCCGAAGAGGTCTTTTTGCAGGACTTCAAGGTGTTCATGTGCGGCGATATCCGCTTTGGCGTGGCGCAGGGCAGCTACATGACCCGCAAAAACCTGCAGGCCGCCCAGGCGCTGCTCCAGCCCTATCTGGAGGAGGCCCGCAACAAGCAGAACGTGGAGGACCTCTACATGCTGCTGACCGATGTGCCCAAGGAGGAGAGCGTGGTCATCTGCACCGGCCGCTACGCCGCCGAGGTGCTGAGCAACGGCTTTGAGAGCCGGCCCGCCGCCGACGGCAGCTGGACGCTGCCCGGTGTGGTCAGCCGCAAAAAGCAGTTCATCCCCGCCATGATGAGCGCCTATCAGGAGCTGTAACCCCCGATACAAAACACGAAGCCCCCGGAACCCTGCATGTTCCGGGGGCTGTTGTGTTTTGTAAGGGAGCGTCAGGCTGCGACTTTTAAGGGAGAGTTATCAGTCCAGATGGTGCCATCCAAAAGCTTTGTTACGGCCAATGTGCCGTTCACGCTGACCCGCGCTGGGTCCAGCGCATAGAAATCGCTCTCCCGCAGGTTTTCGGGGTCTGCTGTGGGGGAGATGCCCACCACGCACACCCAGTGTCCGTAGGTGCTGCTGGTGGCGATGTGGGGGTAATTGACCTCTTTCCAGCCGGAGCCGGAGAGGTGGTATTCATAGCTTGTCACGCGGTTGGTGTGCTTGGACACGCCGCTGACAGCGGTGTTTTTTAGATGTACAATGACGGGCCGCCCGGCCTGCAGCTCTTCATACAGGCGGGAAAGGCAGCCGGAAAGGGAGCCGCTGTAAGCGTAGTACCCGGCGGCAGACCATACCGCGCCGTTCGACCACATCCCGCTGCCTGAGCAGGGCTTGCCATCCAGAATGGTGCGGGCGTAGCGCAGGGCGTACCAGCTGCACCGGCCCGAGGTCTGGTTGCCGATGGAGACGATCTGCTGGCTGTCGAAGGACAGCAGCGTGATGCCGTTCACATTCTGCAATTGTGCCGCCGCAGCCTTTGGCGCGGCCAGAAAGCTCAGGCACAGCAGAACTGCTGCCATGAAAACGCGCACCGGAGCGCGCAGGGAACCATGCTGCATGGGGCAAACTCCTTTTCCTTGTTCAGGAACGGCACCCGGCGGTTCCCATTGCCTTAAGTTTAGCACCAAATCGTGGTAGAATTGTGTAAACGCCGGAAATATTTTCCGGTTTTTGCCCCGGGTGCGGCAAAGGATCTTTGCGAAGATTCGTTCTGGAAAAAACAACAAAAGCAGGAGAAAATGTTTGGTGAAGCTGGCAATTGACAAAAGCGACAGTCGTTGGATAAAATAAAGTCAGAAGGGGCCCTGCTTCAAAATGGAAAGGCACCCTGCATATTATGAAAAACACAACAAAACGACTGGAGGTCCCGACATGAAAATGCTGAAAAAACTGGCCGCTTTGATTCTGGCGGCGACCATGGTACTTGTTCTGTTCACCGCCTGCGGCGGTGATACCACGCCGACCCCTGAGGCTCAGGCAGAAGCTCAGATCATGAGCACGATCAATGCAAAGCGTGGTTCGGCACCACAGCTGTGCAATGACACCGAGCTCAAACAGGAAGCTGAAAAGTTCTTGGATTCGAAAGTGAACATCGATACTGGTTTTTGGAATTTAGGCTCTAGAATAGAGGTCAATCGTGATAATGGTATTTATACGGTCAAGTTCGTGGTCAAGAATGAGTATACCGGTAAACTGTTGGAAGAGTTCTTTAACCGGATAAACAATGAGAATAAGGATGTGAACATCAGCGCAGTTGGCAAGTGGACCAAGGTTGGTGTAGCCGCAAAGACAATCAAGGGCAACATGTACATTTCTATCGTTGTTCAGGTTAATCCCAACGCATAAGGATACAGTAATACACTCCCCGGAGCGTGGCTGAAAGGCCGCCCTCCGGGGCTTTTTGTATTTGTGGCAAAATCCTTCTGATTGTGGTACAATAAAGGATAGAATTTATCGAAAGAAAGGAACCTTTGGATGCAGCTGTTTGAACTGGTCAGCCCGCGGCTGTTCCGCCCGCTGGCGGGGCCCAACCGGGCGTTTTATGCGGAGCTGCTGCTCCTGCTGTGGGAGGAGTGCCGCCACACGGCGGATTACTCCATCTCCCGGGCAGAAGCGGTGAGCCGGGCCGAGGACTACTTTGCGGCACTGGCAAAGCCGCTGGCACTGGATGCCGATGACGCGGGCGACGAAGCCGAACAGCCCACCCGGGATCCCCATACCCTTGCGCTGGGCTTTCTGCTCCGCCTGCGCCGCACCGGCTGGCTGGAAGAGCAGCCCGGCAGCTATGAGGAAGAGCCTGCCCTTGCCTTTGTACCCGAGGTGGCCCCCCTGCTGGAAGCGCTGGAAGAGATCCTGAACCCGCGCGTTGTCACCTACACCGGCAAGCTGTACAAGGCATGGCAGCTGCTGCAGAACATCGGGGAGGAAAAGAGCCCCTATGAGAATGTTCTGCGGGAGGTGGCCTCCGATCTGGAAGCACTGAACAAGTCCCTGCGGGCGCTGAACGCCTCCATCGGGCATTATATCGACCGGCTCACCCGCAACCGCACCCCGCAGGAGGTGCTGGAGCTCTTCGACCAGTACGAGGAAAAGGTGGTGGCCGCCGCTTACCACCGCTTCAAGACCAGCGATAACCTGTTCAATTACCGCGCTTATCTGGAAGAGGAGCTGGACGACTGCGAGGCAGAGCACCTGCCCCGGCTGGCGCTGGATTACGCCCGGGTGGAGCGCTGCGCCCCCGGCGAGGCCGCCCCTGCCGTGCGTGCCCTCATCCAGAAACTGCGGGATTCGCTGGAAGAGATGAGCACCTTGATGCGCCAGATCGACCAGAGCCACATCCGCTACCGCAAGCGAGCCGTGCAGCGGGCACAGTTCCTGCTGCTGAGCGACCGCTCCTCGCAGGGCAGTGTCACCGCCCTGCTCCGCCGCTACGCCGAGGAGATCAAAACGCCCGATCAGCTGTTCGCGCCGGATGACGGCCCGGTGGCAAAACACCTGCACCTCTACCCGGCGGCGGTGTTCGGGGCGAAGCCCCTCTACCCGCCTGCCGCGCCCCGCAGCGAAACGCCGCTGGCTCCGGTGCGGCAGGCCGGGCTGGATGAGGAACAGCTGCGCAAAGAACAGCAGCTGCTGCTGGATTACGCCCGGATGGCCGTGACCGAGGAGAACGTGGGCCTGCTGGCAAAACAGGCCCTTGCCGCCCGCAGTGCGGTGGCTGCCTCCACGCTGGCGGAGGAATACCCCCGCGATTTTGCCCGCATCATCGGCCTGCACACCTATTCGCAGTCGCCGCGCCGGGCTTACGATATCACCCTTACCGGAAACTGGGTCGAACGGGGCGGCTTCCGGTTTGAAGAGTTTATTCTGACACCCCGCAGGGAGGACGCTGACCATGGCCGAACCGAATAAAATGCTGGAAGAAACCGCAAACTATCTGCTCAACCACTGCTTTTTGCTGGGCGGCGTGGAGGATCAGCGGGCAAAATACCTCTATGTGCAGGATCATCTGCCCGAGGTGCGGGCCGTGTTCGCGCCGCTGGGCTATGCGGTAACGCTTTACCCGGCTCCGCTGCAGGCGGCGGCGCTGGTCAACGAGCATGAGGGCAGTCAGGCCCGGCTGCTGAAATACGAGAGCATCCTGCTGCTGGTGCTCCGCCTGCTCTACCTGCAAAAGCGGGAGAGTCTTGCCGCCAGTGCCGATCAGGTGCTGGTCACGGTGGAAGAGGTGCAGACGGAGCTGCAGAAGATGAACCTGCCCCGGCGGCTGGACCAGCGCACGCTGGAGGAACTGATGCGCACCCTGCGCAGGTATAATCTGGCCCGCCCGGTGGGGCGGCTGACCGGTCTGGACAGCCGCATCGAGGTGTTCCCCACCGTGCTGCTGGCTCTGCCGGACGCAGACCTTGCCGATGCCGCCGCCGAGAGCAGCCGCACCCGGGAGGAACTGGCCCTCTATGAGCGGCCTGACGGAGATGCCAGCGGGGAGGAAGAAGAATGATCGAATTAAAGCGCCTGAAGCTTATCAACTGGCACAACTTTGAAAATGTCACCTTTGATTGTGCCCGTCTGACCTATATGATCGGTGTCAACGCCGTGGGCAAGACCACGATTTTGGACGCCATCCGCTACTGCCTGACCACCAACCGCAACTTCAATGCCCTGGGCAATAAAAAGAGCGGCCGCACCCTGCAGGGCTCTGTCCACGCCAAGCAGCGCGGCGAGAACGCCTACCGCCGCCCGGGCCGCACAGTGGCATACATCGGTGCAGAGTTCTGGGATACCGTCAAGCGAACAAACTTTGTCATCGCTGTCCGGGTGGAATCCGAGGGCCCCATGCAGGAGCTTCACCCCGGCGACCAGACCTGGTACATCTCCGAGGACGGCATCACGCTGGAAAAGCTGCCCTTCCTTGATCCGCGCACCGGTGCCCCCAGCGCCAAGGAGGACTTCAAGCCCGCCGTGGGCCGTCTGTCCTACACCCGCAGCCCCAGCGAGGCCCGGGACCGCATCTGCCGCGCGCTGGGCATTGGCCGCGCCTCCAGCCCGCTGGGCAAAAAATTCAACGAAGTGTTCCAGATGGGCACCAGCATGGACGAGATCCCCAACTTCCGGGAGTTCCTGTACCAGTACATCCTGCCCCAGCCGGAGCTGGATCTGGAAGCGCTGCAGGGTGACCGGGTGGAGCTGGAAAACCTCCACACCGTTCTGGCCGAGGCCCAGACCCGTGCCGCCGCGCTGGAACAGATCGTGGCGTATGGCCGGGAAGCTGCTGCCAAAGAGACGGATGCCCTTGTCAACCGGGGCGCGGCCCTGCTGGCCCGCGCCGAAGCGGATGCCGGTGAGGATGCCTCCTGGCAGAGCCATCTGGACGCAGGCCGCCGCCAGCTGGCCGACCTGAACGCAAAATACGAGGCTGCCAAGAACGCCGAAGCCGAAGCCCGCCGGGCCTATCTGGCGGCCCACGGTGCGGCCGGTGACAGCGGCGCGGGCCGGGCACTGGATGCCCTGACCGAGGAGCTGGCCCGGAAAAAGAGTGCACTGGATGCAGCAGCCCGGACAAGGAATAGTCTGGAAGCAACTGCGGATACCATCACCGGCCTGCTGACCCAGCTGAGCCGCAGCGGCTTTGCGGTGGAGAAGGAGCTCTGGCCCCAGCGCCTGACGGCGGAACATCTCCCCGCCCTGACCGAGGCGCTGGCCTGCATCGAAAAGCCGCTGGAGGAGCAGTATTTCGCTGCCCGGCAGGCTTCGGCGGATCTGGCAAAAGAGCAGGAGACCCTGCGGGCCGAGCTGAACGCCGTGTCCGGCGGCAAGTGGGTCTACCCCCACGGCGATGCCGCCACCAAAGTGCGGGATGCTGTGAATGCTGAACTGAAAAGCCGCGGCATGACAGCGGATGCAAAGATTTTCTGTGAGCTGCTGACCGTGGCCGATGAGAGCTGGCAGGACTGTGTGGAGGCCTGCCTGGGTGACCGCCGGTTCGATATCCTTGTGCCGCCTGCCCACTACGCCGCCGCCAAGAGCGCCTTTGTGGCGCTGGGCGACCGGGTGGGGCCCATCAGCCTGCTGGATACCCCGGGCATCCGCAAGGCGGACCGCCATGCGGAGACAGCCCCTGCCGACAGCCTCGCCGCGCAGGTCCGAAGCGAGAACCCGCTGGCCGCACAGTATGCCGACACCATCCTGCGCCGCATCGTCTGCTGCGACACCCCCGATACGCTGGAGCATTTCCCCGACAGCGCCACCCGGGACCTGCTGCGCCACCATCCCTTCCGGCTGGAACGCCTGCGCAGGCCCCAGCGCTATATCGGCCTGGATGCCCGCAGGGAGCGTGCCGAAGCGCTGGAAGCACAGCTTGCCGCCCAGGCCGACCGCTGCCGCGAAGCCGCCCAGACCGAAAAGACCCTGAAATCTGCCTACGACCAGTACCAGAACGTCCTGCGGGGCCATGCGCTGGAACAGCTGGCCGAACTCTGGGCCAGCCGGGCCGCGCTGGATGCCGCCCGTGCCGACTACGCCGCGCAGGAGCAGAAACTGGCGGACTGCCGCGAGAACCCCATGCTGCAGCAGCTCTACCGCGAGGAAGAAGCCCGGGAAGCCGCGTGGGAGACTGCCCGCAAGGCCGTGGAGCAGGTGGGCGGCGATATCCGCGTCTGCGAAAAGCAGATCGCATCCTGCGAGGCAGAGCAGGGTAAGGCGGTGGAGACCGCCGCACAGAGCCGGGAGGCGGCAGAGGCATTCTTTGCACAGTATCCGCTGCTGGAGCCTCTGGCACAGGAACGCAAAAAGGGCCTGATGACGGGCGGGCGCACGGCCCGTGCCGCCGCACAGACTGCCGAAAAGGCACAGACCAGGCTGGACGATGCCCTGCGGGCTTATCTCACTTCCACGCTGGAACCCGCCCAGAGGGATTACAACGAGCACTACGTCTGCGATTATCCGCTGGGTCTGGCCGGGGTGGAACAGTACCGCGCCCAGCACGACAGCCTTGTCCGCATTGATCTGGAACGCTACGCCGCCCGGCTGGAGCAGGCACAGCGGGACTGCAAGGACCGCTTCCGCAAGGATATCCTCTTCCGGATGAAGGATGATATCTTCAACGCCCGCCGCCAGTTCCGGGAGCTGAACAAGGTGATGGAGCAGCTGACCTACGGCGAGGAAGTCTACCGCTTTGAGCTGGAGCCCAGCCGTGACCCCCAGCTGGCCGCCTTCTATCAGGTCATTGTGGACAAGGGCAACCAGCAGATGACCGATGGCGACTCGCTGGACAACCTTGCCGCCACCGCTGACCCCGTCTACGAGCGGCAGGTGGACGCGCTGATGGAAAAGATCATGGCCGATGTGGACGAGAACACCCGGGCCCGGCAGGAGGGCCGCACCACCTCCGGTGCCACCCTCTCGGATTATGTGGACTACCGCACCTATCTGGACTATGACATCAAGGTGACCAACACCGTCTCGGGCCAGCAGGCCTATCTTTCCCGCGTCAGCCGCGATTCCTCCGGCGGCGAGAATCAGGCTCCCTTCTATGTGGCCATCTGCGCCAGCCTGCTGCAGATCTACCAGAAGAGCGAGAACAGCATCCGCCTTGTCCTGCTGGACGAGGCCTTCAGCAAGATGACCAGTGACCGCATCCGCCCCATGATGGAGCTGTTCCGCCGCCTGCAGCTGCAGGTGCTGCTCATCTCCACCGTGGAAAAGAGCACGGCCATCCAGCCCTACTGCGACATTACCTATTCCATCGTGCGCCACGGCGATGCCAACGCCATTGCGCCGTTCTACCGGGCCGGCACCCTTGCCGATGCCCCGGAAAAGGAGACTGAATATGAATAACACCCTTGCAAACATCTGGCTCTTTGCCACCCACTGGACCAAGCTGGATGCTTTTGATACCGAGGAAGAGCTCAACGATGAACTGGAGCTGCTCCAGCGCCAGAGCCTGCCCACCAAAGTCCGTCAGGTCACGGACAAGGAAGGCAGGGAACAGTTCCTCCTCTACGTCAAACAGGCCGACCGCGATTACGCCCGCTACTGCACCGGCTGGCGGCCCGGCGGGATGATGTGATCCACCTCTGCAAAAAGGAGAATCCATGTCAAAACAGAAAATCCAACTTTCGGATCACTTTGATTATTCACGGCTGATCCGTTTTGTGCTGCCCTGCATCGGCACCATGCTGTTTACCTCCATTTACGGCATCGTGGACGGCCTGTGCGTCTCAAACTTTGTGGGCAAAACGGCCTTTGCGGCAGTCAATCTCATCATGCCCGTGCCCATGCTGGTGGGCACAGTTGGCTTTATGCTGGGCACCGGCGGCAGCGCCATTGTGGGCATCACGCTGGGTGAGGGCGATAAAGCCCGTGCCGACCGCTATTTCAGCCTGTTTATGTCAACGGCGCTGATCGCCGGCATCGTGCTGTCCGTGCTGGGGATGCTGCTGCTCCGGCCGGTGGCCCTGATGCTGGGTGCAGAAGGCGAGATGCTGGACTACGCCCTGCGCTATGGCCGGGTGCTGATGCTCAGCCTGCCCACCTTTATCCTGCAGAATATGTTCCAGAGCTTTTTTGTCACCGCCGAAAAGCCACATCTGGGCTTTTACTTCACGGTGGGCGCGGGCTGCACCAACATGGTGCTGGACGTGCTGCTGGTGGGTATCCTGCACTGGAGCGTGGAGGGTGCCGCCATTGCCACCATGCTCAGCCAGGTGGTGGGCGGCCTGCTGCCGGTGTTCTACTTCCTCAACCGGAAAAACACCAGCCTGCTCCACCTCTGCCGCCCGCAGTTTGAGGGCGGTGTGCTGCTGAAAGCCTGCGTGAACGGCTCCTCTGAGCTGATGACCAATCTTTCCATGTCGCTGGTGAACATCCTGTACAACTATCAGCTGCTCCGCTTTGCGGGCGAGGATGGTGTGGCCGCCTATGGTGTGATCATGTACGCGTCCTTCCTGTTCGTGGCGGTGTTTGTGGGCTACGCCGTGGGCAGTGCGCCCATCGTCAGCTACCACTATGGTGCCAATAACCGCAAAGAGGTCAACAACCTCTACCGCAAGAGCCTGAAGCTCATCGGTGTGGTTGCGGTGGTAATGACCGTTGGCTCCATGTTCATCATCCCCCATGTGGCCCGCTTCTTTGTGGGCTATGATGAAAACCTGCTCATTCTGACCACCCGGGCCTTTCGGCTCTATGGCCTGAGCTTCCTCATCATGGGCTTCAACGTCTATGCGTCCTCCTTCTTCACGGCCCTGGGCGACGGTGTGACCAGTGCGCTCATCTCGTTCCTGCGCACCCTGCTGTTCCAGGTGGCGGCGGTTCTGCTGCTACCGCTCCTGCTGGGCATTGACGGCATCTGGCTGGCCGTGACAGCCGCCGAGCTGGCCGCTCTGCTGGTCAGCATCGGCTTGTTCATCACCAGAGACCAGCAGTTCCATTACCGCAAGGCGGAATAACCGCAAACAAAGAAAGGACCCTCGGCGGGTCCTTTCTTTGTTCAGAATGTAAACTCCACGAACTCGCAGTTTTTGATGCCTGCCGCCGCGTACTCCTCGTTGGTCATATCGTAAAAATAGGACTGCACCACCCGGACAATGCCGTTGTGGGCCACCAGCAGGTAGGTCTTGTCGGTGTCGGCCCGGAGCTCGTCCAGCAGGTTGTAGATGCGCTGGGCCAGCTGCATCATGCTCTCGCCGCCGGAGTAGCGGTCGGCAAAGTGGGTCTTGGAGATGCGGAACTCTTCGCCGTCCCGGGGCGTGCCCTCGTAGCGGCCAAAGCACTGCTCCCGGAGCCGGGGCTCACACCGGGCAGGAATGCCGGTGGCCTCCGCAATGGCCCGGGCGGTGTCGGCGGCGCGGGACAGGGGAGAGTACAGGATCTCATCGATGCGGAGACCGCTGGTCCGGAGCTTTTCGCCCAGCTCCCGGGCCTGGGCGCGGCCTTTTTCGGTCAGGGGGCTGTCGGTCATGCCGCAGATCTTGTTTTCCACGTTCCACACGGTCTCGCCGTGGCGGGTGAAATAGACCTTGTGCGCCGCCTTGGCCAGCCTGTGATTCCGCAGGGTGACGGTGCTGCCCTCGTTGATGTCCAGCCGGGTCAGCTCGGCATCCGGGTAGGGGAGAACCCGCTGCGTGCCGTCGGCAGCCTCCAGCAGGACATCACAGAGCACGAGCTGGCCCTCGGGCAGTTCCTCGCAGCCATAAAGCTGCTCCTCAATGCGCAGAACGCGGTAGTTTTTTTCTTCCATCCTCTTCGACCTCTTTCGGGCAGATTGTTTCTTACATTATAAAACGGCAGCGGGGCCTCGTCAACGCTTGACAGCCCCGTGTGCCGCCTGATAAACTAGGCGCAAGGGATAAAAACGCCAAAAGGAGAGAAAAAGTTGAACATTACAGAACTGCGGTATCTCGTCGCCATCATGGAATGCGGATCTGTGAGTGCGGCAGCAAAGCGGCTGTATGCCGCTCAGCCCAATGTGAGCAAGGCGCTGAAAAATCTGGAAGAAGAATACCATCTCCGCATTTTTGAGCGGTCATCCACCGGCATGATCCCCACGGAGCAGGGGCGGCACTTCATCGAGCAGGCCGAGCGGGTGCTGCGGGAGGTGGACAGGCTGGACCGGAGCGTGCAGGAGGAGCAGGAGCGCTGCGCCGAACTGCGGGTAATGATCCCCCACGCCACCTATGCCTCCTATGCGGCGGTGGATTATCTGGAGCAGGCGGCCTCCATTGAGCAGCTCCACATCCACATCCGGGAGGGCGGCTCCATGGAGGCACTGGATCATGTCCTGCGGCAGGGGTATCATCTGGCTCTGCTGCGGTACGCCGTGGAGGATGACGAGCACTATACCCATTACTGCGCCCGGCGGGGCCTGAAAATGGAACCCATTATGGATTTTGAATACAGTCTGCTGACCAACCGGGACGGCCCGCTGGCCCGGAAGGCGATCCGCGACCTGTCTGAGCTGGACAAGTATATGGAGATCCTCCACGATGATTTCCAGCTGCCCGGCGAGGAGGGCGGCGACGGTGTGCGCTGGCATGTCAACCCGGAGCGCCGCATCCATGTGTATGAGCGGTGCAGCCAGTTCTCGATCCTGCAGCGGCTGCCCACGGCCTACATGTGGGCATCGCCCATGCCCCGCAGGGCACTGGAACAGTACCATCTGGTGCTGAAGAAGTGCCCGGCCCAGCGCCAGCAGATGCGGGATGTGCTGGTCTACCCGGACAAGGGCCGCCTGCGCCCCGAGGAGCAGGCCTTTGTGGATCTGCTCCACAAGGAAGCGGCTTCCACCGTGAAATAAAGGGGCTTTCCGGCTAAGGCACGGCAAAGGTTGCTTCCTTTGAAATTGACAGAAAAACCAATAAATGGATGCAAAACCGGGCGAAAATAAGCGCCCGGTTTTATTTTTGCTGATAAATGGTCAAAAAATAAACGGAAAAGCGGCAAAAATTCTTTGCAGCTATATCGGAAACGATATGGCCCCATGCCGGAAAGATATTTCTCCGCTGGAAAAAAGTGTGCTACCATGAGGCCAGAAAAGAGCCCCGGGTATGCGGCAGAATGGGGCCGCGGCCGGCAGGGGCAAAAAGGAGGTTTCTGGTATGATTAGTTTCCTGCTCTGTCTTGCGATCCTGGTGGGCGGATACTTCGTCTATGGCAAGATCGTGGACAATACCTTCGGCCCGGACGACCGTGAAACGCCTGCTGTGCGCATCAACGACGGCGTGGACTATGTCGTGATGCCCCAGTGGAAGCTGTTCCTCGTCCAGCTGCTGAACATTGCGGGCCTTGGCCCCATCTTTGGTGCCATGCAGGGCGCTCTGTGGGGCCCCGTGGTGTTCCTGTGGATCACCTTCGGCACCATCTTTGCCGGTGGTGTGCATGACTACTTCTCCGGCATGATGAGTGAGCGCAACGACGGTGCTTCCATCGCGGAGATCACCGGCAAATACTTAGGCCCCGTGATGCAGAACGTGATGCGTGTGTTCTCTGTTGTGCTGCTGATCATGGTGGGCACCGTGTTTGCCGTCGGCCCTGCCGGTCTGATCGTTGAGCTGTGCAGCCAGAGCGGTGCATCCGGCGTGATGACCTCGCTGCTGTTCTGGCTGGTCATCATTCTGACCTACTACTTCATCGCGACCTTTATCTCCATCGATGCGGTCATCGGCAAGATCTACCCCGTGTTCGGCATCTGCCTCATCATCATGGCCATCGGTGTCATCTTTGGCATCTTCACCAACCCTGCCTATACCATCCCTGAGATCTGGGATCACTTCGGCAGCATGCACCCGTCGGGCACGCCCATCTGGAGCTTTATGTTCATCACGGTTGCCTGCGGCGCGATCTCCGGCTTCCACTCCACCCAGTCGCCTCTGATGGCCCGCTGCATGAAGAGTGAGAAGCAGGGCCACTTCGTGTTCTATGGTGCCATGGTCTGCGAGGGTGTCATTGCCCTGATCTGGGCCGCTGCAGGCTGCTCTCTGTACGAGGTCACTGATGGCCTGAACACCGGTCTGGCACAGGCACTGGCAATGGGTCAGTCCAAGGCCATCTATGATGTCTGCTCCAAGACCATGGGCGGCGTGGGCATCGCACTGGCCATGATCGGCGTGGTCGTCTGCCCCATCACCTCCGGCGATACCGCCTTCCGTTCCGCCCGCCTGACCCTGGCCGACTGGTTCAAGATCGATCAGGACAGCTACGGCAACCGCCTGAAGCTCTGCATCCCCGTGCTGGGCGTTGGTGCTTTCCTGGGCATCGGCAATGCACTGGGCTTCATCAACTACACCGTGATCTGGCGCTACTTCAGCTGGACCAACCAGACGCTGGCCATGATCGTTCTGTGGGCCGCTTCCATGTACCTGTTCAAGGAGAAGAAGAACTACTGGATCACCGCAGTGCCCGCTACCTTTATGAGCGCTGTGTCCGCTACTTACTTCGTGCTGGCTCCCGAGTGCCTGGGCGGCCTGCTGAACCATAAGACTGCTGAGGGCGCTATCGTCTATAACACGGCAGTTGCTTACCCGGTGGGCATCCTCTTTGCGATCGCCATGCTGGCGCTGTTCATCTATGCGACCAAAAAGCAGACGGTGAAAAAGACTGCATAATTGACATTTCCCCTCTTCAACCTTCCCGATACCCATTCACAACCGCAAAAAGCCGCCTGCCGGGTCGTCCGGCAGGCGGCTTTTGCTTGTGCAGAGAAACAACGAATTACGGCAAAAAGAACAGGAATGCAGACAAGATGCACAAAAATATGCAAAAAAGTTTGGCAGGGTGCACTAAAAACGAAAAAACACCCGCTGAAACGATTTCGAAAAAGAAGTTTTGCCGAGGATACGTCAAAAAATATTTGCCGGGATTCCCGGGACGGCTGACTTATATAGTTTTTGATATAAGGGCCATTCTGGAAGGATATTACCAGACTTATGAAGATTGTGTTAACATAGGGCCAAGGAATGGCCGTGACGGGGCAGAATGGGGCTCCGGGCACGGACGATAAAAGGAGGTTTCTGGTATGATTAGTTTCTTACTCTGTCTGGCGCTCCTGATCATCGGCTACTTTGTCTATGGCAAGATCGTTGACAATACGTTCGGACCGGACGACCGCGAAACTCCTGCTGTGCGCATCAACGATGGCGTTGACTACGTTGTGATGCCCCAGTGGAAGCTGTTCCTCGTCCAGCTGCTGAACATCGCAGGTCTGGGACCCATCTTTGGTGCACTGCAGGGTGCTCTGTGGGGCCCCGTGGTGTTCCTGTGGATCACCTTCGGCACCATCTTTGCCGGCGGCGTGCATGACTACTTCTCCGGCATGATGAGCGAGCGCAACGACGGCGCTTCCATCGCTGAGGTCACCGGCCGCTATCTGGGCCCCGTGATGCAGAACATCATGCGTGTGTTCTCTGTGGTGCTGCTGATCATGGTCGGTACCGTGTTCGCAGTGGGTCCCGCAGGCCTGATCGTGACCCTGTGCAAGAACGGCGGTATGTCCGGTCTGCTGACCACCACCCTGTTCTGGCTGATCATCATTCTGGCCTACTACTTCATCGCAACCTTTATTTCCATCGATGCCATCATCGGTAAAGATCTACCCCCTCTTCGGCATCTGCCTGATCATCATGGCCGTCGGCGTTATCTTTGGCATCTTCACCAACCCCGCCTACACCATCCCCGAGATCTGGGCAAACTTCAGCAATATGCACCCCTCCAACACCCCCATCTGGAGCTTCATGTTCATCACCGTTGCCTGTGGTGCTATCTCCGGCTTCCACTCCACCCAGTCGCCTCTGATGGCTCGCTGCATGAAGAGTGAGAAGCAGGGCCACTTCGTATTCTACGGTGCAATGGTCTGCGAGGGCGTTATCGCTCTGATCTGGGCCGCTGCCGGCTGCGCACTGTACACCATCACCGACGGCAAGATGGTCGGTCTGGCCGAGGCTCTGGCTGCCGGTCAGTCTGCCGCTATCTACGATGTCTGCCTCAAGACCATGGGTAAGGTTGGCGTGGCACTGGCTATGATCGGTGTCGTTATCTGCCCCATCACCTCTGGTGATACCGCCTTCCGTTCCGCTCGTCTGACCTTGTCCGACTGGCTCAAGATCGATCAGGACAGCTACGCAAACCGCCTGAAGCTCTGCGTTCCCGTTCTGGGCGTGGGCGCATTCCTGGGCATCGGCAATGCACTGGGCTTCATCGACTACACCGTCATCTGGCGTTACTTCAGCTGGACCAACCAGACGCTGGCTATGATCGTCCTGTGGGCTGCTTCCATGTACCTGTTCAAGGAGAAGAAGAACTTCTGGATCACCGCAGTGCCCGCTACCTTTATGAGCGCTGTGTCCTGCACCTACTTCGTGCTGGCTCCTGAGTGCCTGGGCAAGATGATCAACACCTATGCAGACGGCAAGCTGGTGGCTTACAACACCGCAGTTGCATATCCCATCGGCATCGTCTTCGCAATTGCCATGCTGGCGCTGTTCATCTATGCAACCAAGAAGAACACCGAGAAGAAAGCCGCATAACCCATTCATAGCGGTAATTTCTCAGTAAAACAAACCGGCCGCTGTCAGCTCAGCGGCCGGTTTCCTGTTTTTGGCTAAGAGTGCGGGTTGGGCCTTGCATTTTCTTTGCCGGAGTGGGAAAATGGGTACAAACAAAAATGCAAAAGAGGGATGAACGTTATGCTCTTCAAACCTGCACAATTGGGCCTTGCCAGGCTCGACCCCGCCGAGCTGGCGGCTGACCGGAAAGCCTGCAAAAAGATCGGCCCCTGCGGCGTGGGCAAAAAGGCCCTGTATCTGAACAGCTTTTACATCGACCGCCGCTACTACCTGCCCTACACCAGCATCACCCGCGTGTTCAAGCGGGTGGCCATGAGTGCGGGCGGCTTTACCGGCAAGGGAATGTTTGCCTCCATGGCTTACCTTGTGGTGGAGTACGACGGCGGCAAGCAGAAGCAGTGCAACTTCAAGGACGAGCGGGACGTGGATGCCCTGCTGGAGCTGCTGGCAAAGCAGCAGCCCCAGATCCGGCTGTTGAGTGCCGCCGGGGAGCAGGCGTTGCAGAAAAAGGCTGAGGAAAAGGCCGCCCGCAAGCTGCCGGAACTGTCTGACGATGCCAAACACACCGTGACGGTCCTGCGCAGGGCAAAGGAGTATCTGGACGCAAAGCCCGAGCTTTCCAATGAGCTCAGTGCTGCCCAGCGCCGCAAGCGCGCCCAGCTCAAGAGCAAGCCGGTCTACCGCTATGTGGCCCTTGCCATCTTCCTGTTCGGCACGGCCGCCGCGGCCTACGGTCTGTACGCGGTGTTCACCCACACCGGCAGCTACGGCGTGTACTTTGCACTGTTCGGTTTTGCAGCCATCTTCCTCTTTTCCAGCTACAACATGCTGCCCACGGCGCACAATAACAACAACGCCATTATGAAGCGGGCCGATCAGGCCGATGCCGCCATGGCGGAGTATGTGAAGCACTACCCCAACGGCAGCTTCCCGGTGCCCAGCTGTTACGCCCACCCGATCGTCCTCAAGCGGATGATCGATGCCGTGGAGGAAGGTCAGGCTGTGACCACCGCCGAGGCGCTGGATGCCGTCAAGGCCCGCCTGCAGGCCGTCAATGCGGATGTGCAGGTGGAGCAGGAGGAGTACGACGAGATCGTCGCCATCAAAGCGCTGTTCCTGAACCACGATTATCAGTAAAACTGCCCCTCTCTGTCATCGCTGTGCACTGCCACGCTTTGATGGAGAGGGTTTTTCTTGCCTTGTGCGGCACTTCGTCTTATAATGAGCACAGAGAGTATTTTTGGAAAAAACAGGAGGTTCCCTATGGATATGGTCACATTGGGGCGCACCGGCATCACCGTGAACAAAAACGGCTTTGGTGCCCTGCCCATCCAGCGCATTTCCCAGGAGGACGCGGTCTTTCTGGCCCGCAAGGCTTACAGGGCGGGCATCCGCTTCTTCGATACCGCCCGCGCCTACACCGACAGCGAGGTGAAGCTGGGCGAAGCCTTTGACGGCATCCGCTCCGAGGTCTACATCGCCACCAAGACCGCCGCCCAGAACGCGGAGGAGTTCTGGAAGGACCTGCACACCTCCCTGAACAATCTGCGCACCGACTATGTGGACATCTACCAGTTCCACAACCCGTCCTTCTGCCCCAAGCCCGGTGACGGCTCTGGCCTGTATGAAGCCGCACTGGAGGCCAAGGAAAAGGGGATGATCCGACACATCGGCATCACCAACCACCGCCTGTCCGTGGCCAAGGAAGCCATTGAGAGCGGCCTGTACGAGACCCTGCAGTTTCCGTTTAGTTATATTTCGGGTGAGCAGGAGCAGGAGTTGGTGCAGCTGTGCAAGGAGCACGAGATGGGCTTTATCGCCATGAAGGGTCTGTCCGGCGGTCTCATTACCAACAGCGCCGCCGCCTATGCCTTTGAAGCGCAGTTCGAGGGCGTTCTGCCCATCTGGGGCGTTCAGCGGGAAAAGGAGCTGGACGAGTTCCTCTCCTACATTGATAACCCGCCCCGGATGGACGCAGAGCTGTCTGCGGTCATTGCCCACGACCGGGAGGAGCTGTGCGGTGAGTTCTGCCGCGGCTGCGGTTACTGTATGCCCTGCCCGGCTGGCATCGAGATCAACAACTGCGCCCGCATGAGCCTGCTGCTCCGGCGCTCGCCTTCGGCAGAGCATCTGAGCCCTGCCGGTCAGGCCAAAATGAAGAAGATCGAGGGCTGCCTGCACTGCAACCAGTGCAAGGCCAAGTGCCCCTACGGGCTGGATACGCCCGCCCTGCTGGCCCGCAACTATGAGGACTACAAGCGGGTCCTGGCCGGGGAAGTCAAGGTGTAACAGAGAAAACAAAAAAAGATGGATGCCGCACGACATCCATCTTTTTGTTTTACAGCGAAGAGGGGATCGGCTCCCGGAAGATCTTCATGGCCTGCCTGTAGCAGCGGATGAAGTAGACGATCTCTGCGATGGCGGTCAGCGTCCAGGAACAGGGGTAGAGCAGGTAGAGCGAGGGGATGGTATGGAAGTGGGCGAAGATGGTGTAGACCCAGATGACCCGGAACACGCAGGAGCCGAGGACGACGATGACAGTGGGCACCACGGTCTTGCCCAGACCGCGGGAAGCGGCAATGGTGCAGTCCATAAAGGCGGAAATGCAGTAGGCCAACGCCATGACGCCCACACGCTTCATACCGGCATCAATAACGGCGCTCTCGGTGGTGAAGAGGGCGAGGAACTGCCGCCCGAACAGGAACAGGCCGCCGCCCAGCGCCAGACCCACGCCAAAGGAATAGGCCAGCGAGATGAAGTAGCTCTTCTTGACACGATCGGGCTTGCCTGCGCCGTAGTTCTGGCTCATAAAGCTGGCACAGGCCATGTAGAAGGCAGCCATGCAGTCGTAGATGAGCGGGTCAGCGTTTGCGGCGGCGCTGTTGCCCTTGACCATGAGGGAATCAAAGGAGTTGACACCGGCTTGGATGAACAGGTTGGCGATGGCGAAAATGGCGTTCTGGAATCCGGCAGGCAGGCCCAGCGCCAGAATGCTTTTGGTCATGGCGGGATCGAGCTTTGCTTCCTTGAAATGGAGGGCGTAGCAGTCCTGCACCCTGGTCAGGGCGTGGAGGATGAGCCCGGCAGAAACACACTGGGAAATGGCACTGGCCAGCGCCACGCCTGCCACGTCCAGGTTGCAGACGATGACAAAGAACAGATTCAGAAGGATATTCAGCACACCGGCAAAGCTCAGGATGTACAGCGGCTTTTTGGTCTCACCGATGGCGCTGAACACGGCGTTGCCGAAATTATACAGAGCCAGTGCCGGCATACCGAGGAAGTACACCCGCAGGTAGAGGATCGCACCCGGCAGCAGGTCCTCCTTGGTGTTCAGCAGCCGCAGCATGGCAGGGGAGCCCAGCAGGCCCACAACCAGCAGGATCACGCCTGCGATCAGGCTGACGATCAGGGCCGAGTGGACGGTGTCGTGGACATCGTTCGGGTGTCTGGCTCCGTAGAAGCGGGCCACCAGCACGTTGATGCCGTTGCCCAGGCCAATGAGAAAGCCGGTGAACAGCGTGACAAAGATGCTGGTGGAGCCAACCGCGCCCAGCGCTGTGGAGCCCGCAAACCGCCCCACCACGGCCACGTCCGACATGTTGAATAAGACCTGCAGCAGGTTGGATAATGCCAGCGGCAGGCTGACCAGAAGGATCTGCTTTGCCAGCGGGCCTTCTGTCAGGGATCTTGTGCTAGATTTCATGCTCTCTTTTTCCTTTTTCAGTCCTAAACCGTGCCCGCGCACACCGGGGCACAACACCTATTATAAGAGATGCGCACACTTTTGCAAGATGAATCTTTCAAAACAGAATGCATCAGCGTCTAGCTGACGCGGGATCGGGCACGGAATCCGGATACAGAGCCGCCAGACGGCTTGATTTTTGCCTCCGGCTGTGCTATACTACATTACACTGGTTTTCCAGTAATGTGCGATCGTAGCTCAGCTGGATAGAGCGTTCGGCTCCGACCCGGAAGGCCAGAGGTTCGAATCCTCCCGGTCGCATGTGTTAATAAAATCCCCGGTACACAAAAGTGCGCCGGGGATTTTTCTTTGTGGCCGGGAGGGTCAGACCTTACTTTAGATTTTCCATAAGTTTTGCCGCCAGCGTTTCGGCTTCTTTGGCCGGAACCCAGATATCCGGGAAGAATCCCCGAAGTTCTTCAAAATAATCGGAGCCATCCGGGGTCAGATAGACCGTGGAGAAAGTCATATCCACCGAACACTTGCTGTTGGGCAATTCGATATGGCCGCTGTTGCTGATCATACTTCCATTTGTGTTCTCTCCAATAATCAGGCTATTGTCTAAATTATAGGAAAGATCCAGTGTGATCTCCGCACAAGATGCAGAGCACTTTCCGCTTAGAAGGATCAGAATGTTGTCATTGCTTGCGCGGGGCGTTTTTGAGGTGGAAGGTGAAGCGACAAGAGAAGCTGGAAGAACGGAATAACGAACTCCAGTGCCAAATACCCGTTGGTGGCTGTATCGGTTGAACCACTGATGCGCAACTTCTTCATAGCCGCCAACATTGGAGCGCAGGTCCAGCATGGAGATCTCCGCATTGCTCATCTGTGCCGCTGCATCATTGGCCTCCTCCAGGAAGGACGGGTCAAAATGGTTGAACTGGAACACCGGGATCCCGTCAGTCTGGCGCAAGTCGGTATTCTGCCCTTTGGGGAGATCTTTGTAATACTGGCTCCAAGTGTCTGCTGTCAATACATCCGTACTGCCATCGGCATAGTGCACGGTCAATTGCTCGACGCACACATGCTTGTCCCACTCGGTTCCATCAAATTTTGCTTCTTTCAGCAGCACAGGATAGTACACAAGATATCCTTCTTTGGAAATGGAGCGTTTGAACAGTTCATCCAGATCGGGATGATCGTCCACGGATGCAACGACTTTTCCATTGGCATTCTGATAGCCCGAATCCGTTTTTACAAACATCACCTGACGGAAGAAAAACGGAATGTCTTTTTCCGACGGATAGTCCTGATTGATGTTGAAGTGACCGTCCTTGATAAAGGTAAGATGACTTACCAGAATCTTCTGCAAATCTTCACAGGTCAGGCTGTCCCTGCTTTGGACTTCCTGCAGAGTATCAGCCTTTGCCTGATCGAATACAGCGTGTCCGCCAAAATAGTCATAAAAGGCAAAATCATAATAGAATGCGTCGAAGAGATAGTTCACATCTTCTTCGGCTTCTTCCGGATTTAATTCTTTGGCTGCATCGTATTCGCTGTAGGTGTCAGTGAGATAATCGGTTGATTTCTGGGCATCAGCGGGGTCATCGTAATGCCGTAGGTATGGAGTTGGGTCAGAGGAACCGCCCTCATAACGGCGATGCTCTTCGTTGATTTCTGCGAGCAGTTCCGCTTTGGTTGGCTGCGCGTCTTTCACCAGCTGTGTGACCTTGGTACAGCCGGAAAAGCTCACGAGCATGATTAGACAGCAGAGCAGAGATGCAAGTTTGGAATTCATGGTGTAGGACTCCTTTTGATTTTGATATTACCCTTTCCGATTTTTCTGCCAGATGCGGTATAGGCCGTCCGTGATCAGATACTCGCGGTATTCGATCGGCGTGCGGCAGGCCTCCCGGATGGTGCGGGGCAGGTTGCCGGTGGCATAAAAGCGGATATCCGGGCCAAGCTCTGCCTGAAAACGCTCGGCCAGCCCATCCAGCAGCCCGGCGGTGCCCAGCACAAAACCGTTCTGTAAGCAGGCAGAGGTGTTCTTGCCCAAGATCGAGGAGGAAGCTGGAGCGGAGAGGTCGATCTGGGGCAGCTGGGCAGTTTTTTGCACCAGCGCGGAAAGAGAGAGCTGCGGCCCGGGCAGGATGACACCGCCCACCAGCTCCTGTTTGCCGTTGACTGCCATGATGGAGATGGCGGTATCTGCCGAGATGACCGCCAGCGGTCCGGGCCCCTCTTCCAGTGCGGCCACAGCACCGCACAGCAGCTCTGCGCCCAGCTGTGCCGGATTGTCCAGCCGCAGCTTGATGCCACTTTTCAGGCCGGGGCCAACGGTCAGGAAGCGGGCAGAGCAGAACATCCGCAGCGCACCCAATACCCGGCCTGTCAGTGCAGGCACCACACTGCCCAGAATGCCGCCCTCGATCCGCTCGGGGGCAACCTGATATAAGGAGAGCAGATTCAGCAGGTTCATGGCGTATTCGTCCACCGTTGCGGCCGGGCTGGAATGCAGCCGCCCGCTGAACTGCAGGGTGTCGTGTTCGTAGCCGGCAATCGTGATGTGTGTGTTGCCGATGTTGACCGTAAGGATCATGGTTGGGGCCTCCTCCGCTCTATAATGTAATTATATAATATAACACCGCCCCGGAAACTGCAAGAGCTCTCCCCTTGGCAAAGGGGAGACGAAATGGCCGTGGCCATTTCGGAGGGGTTCAAAACCTGCCCGGAAGCACTCATTTTGCGAAATATAGAAAAAACTCAAAAAAGATGCAAAAAAGTGTTGACAGAAGGCTGGGGATGTGGTATTATACTTGAGCGCCAAGGGCCGCCGGAAAGAATGACTTCTGAAAGCGGCAGAAGCAAAGCGAAAAGAACCAATATGGATACGTTGAAAAACGAGCCACAAGTTCGAAAAAAATCGAAAAGCTTCTGAAAAAAAAAGTGCTTGACAAAAAATCACTTCTGTGGTAAAATAATCAAGTCGTCAGCCGCCAAGGCTGAGGCGCACAGGACCTTGAAAATTGAACAATATCGAAAAACTTGTAACGGAACCTATTTTCGTGTTGGAAAAACACGTTAAACAATTCCAAACAAAGTAATTCACACAGGACGCAAGCGATTGCGTGCTGAGCGAAAAAAAAGATTTAACACTTTTTAAGTGATAAATATCATTTATAAAGAGTTTGATCCTGGCTCAGGACGAACGCTGGCGGCGCGCCTAACACATGCAAGTCGAACGAGAGAGAGGGAGCTTGCTTCCTCAATCGAGTGGCGAACGGGTGAGTAACGCGTGAGGAACCTGCCTCAAAGAGGGGGACAACAGTTGGAAACGACTGCTAATACCGCATAAGCCCACAGGTCGGCATCGACCAGAGGGAAAAGGAGCAATCCGCTTTGAGATGGCCTCGCGTCCGATTAGCTAGTTGGTGAGGTAATGGCCCACAGGCGACGATCGGTAGCCGGACTGAGAGGTTGAACGGCCACATTGGGACTGAGACACGGCCCAGACTCCTACGGGAGGCAGCAGTGGGGAATATTGCACAATGGGGAAACCCTGATGCAGCGACGCCGCGTGGAGGAAGAAGGTCTTCGGATTGTAAACTCCTGTTGTTGAGGAAGATAATGACGGTACTCAACAAGGAAGTGACGGCTAACTACGTGCCAGCAGCCGCGGTAAAACGTAGGTCACAAGCGTTGTCCGGAATTACTGGGTGTAAAGGGAGCGCAGGCGGGAAGACAAGTTGGAAGTGAAATCTATGGGCTCAACCCATAAACTGCTTTCAAAACTGTTTTTCTTGAGTAGTGCAGAGGTAGGCGGAATTCCCGGTGTAGCGGTGGAATGCGTAGATATCGGGAGGAACACCAGTGGCGAAGGCGGCCTACTGGGCACCAACTGACGCTGAGGCTCGAAAGTGTGGGTAGCAAACAGGATTAGATACCCTGGTAGTCCACACCGTAAACGATGATTACTAGGTGTTGGAGGATTGACCCCTTCAGTGCCGCAGTTAACACAATAAGTAATCCACCTGGGGAGTACGACCGCAAGGTTGAAACTCAAAGGAATTGACGGGGGCCCGCACAAGCAGTGGAGTATGTGGTTTAATTCGACGCAACGCGAAGAACCTTACCAAGTCTTGACATCCTGCGACGCACATAGAAATATGTGTTTCCTTCGGGACGCAGAGACAGGTGGTGCATGGTTGTCGTCAGCTCGTGTCGTGAGATGTTGGGTTAAGTCCCGCAACGAGCGCAACCCTTACTGTCAGTTACTACGCAAGAGGACTCTGGCAGGACTGCCGTTGACAAAACGGAGGAAGGTGGGGATGACGTCAAATCATCATGCCCTTTATGACTTGGGCTACACACGTACTACAATGGCGTTAAACAAAGAGAAGCAAGACCGCGAGGTGGAGCAAAACTCAGAAACAACGTCCCAGTTCGGACTGCAGGCTGCAACTCGCCTGCACGAAGTCGGAATTGCTAGTAATCGTGGATCAGCATGCCACGGTGAATACGTTCCCGGGCCTTGTACACACCGCCCGTCACACCATGAGAGCCGGGGGGACCCGAAGTCGGTAGTCTAACCGCAAGGAGGACGCCGCCGAAGGTAAAACTGGTGATTGGGGTGAAGTCGTAACAAGGTAGCCGTAGGAGAACCTGCGGCTGGATCACCTCCTTTCTAAGGAGTCAGGCAGATGGAAGAACATCAAAGATGGTCGACTATCTGGAACAGGTAACAGATACAAGCAGAGTAGATATTGTTCGATTTTGAGGGCCCTGAAAAGGACACTCAAAGACGTACCTTGAAAACTGAATAATAACTGCGAAACAAAGATTATAGTAAGTTCTTTTTAAGAAATATTGCAATTTCAAAAGGAAGGGTAACAATAATCTTCGTTGGCAATAAGAGAGAATCAAGAGGATACCAAATGTTCTGAAAGAACGTTTGAAAGGTCAAGCGAACAAGGGCGCAGGGCGAATGCCTTGGCACTGGGAGCCGATGAAAGACGTGATAAGCTGCGATAAGCTTCGGGGAGCTGCAAATAAGCATTGATCCGGAGATTTCTGAATGAGGAAACTCACCTGGGTTCATACTCAGGTACAATACACTGAAATTCAAAATAGGTGTATTGAGGGAACCGCCTGAACTGAAACATCTAAGTAGGGCGAGGAAGAGACATCAAACGAGATTCCGTAAGTAGTGGCGAGCGAACGCGGAAGAGGGCAAACCGAGAGTAGAAATACCTTCGGGGTACGGACTGCTTTTAAGACTCAATCTGTTAACCGAACGGCATGGGAAGGCCGGTCAGAGAGTGTGAGAACCACGTAGGTGAAAACGGAGAGAGCTGCGCAGGATCCAGAGTACGGCCAGACACGTGAAACCTGGTCGGAATACGGGGGGACCACCCTCCAACCCTAAATACTACCCAGTGACCGATAGCGTATAGTACTGTGAAGGAAAGGTGAAAAGCACCCCGGGAGGGGAGTGAAAAAGAACCTGAAACCCTGTGCCTACAAGCACCTAGAGCGCGTCAAAGCGTGATAGGGTACTTTTTGTAGAACGGTCCGGCGAGCGATTGTATGCAGCAAGGTTAAGGACTTAAGGTCTGGAGCCGAAGCGAAAGCGAGTTTGAAAAGGGCGTTAAGTTGCATATAATGGGCCCGAAACCGGGTGACCTACCCATGGTCAGGTTGAAGTGGAAGTAAAATTCCATGGAGGACCGAACCGACCTCCGTTGAAAAGGCGGCGGATGAACTGTGGGTAGCGGAGAAATTCCAATCGAACCCGGAGATAGCTGGTTCTCCCCGAAATAGTTTTAGGACTAGCCTCAAGTTAGATACCTGGAGGTAAAGCACTGAATAGCCTAGCGGCCGAGAGGTTAGCGAAGCTTATCAAACTCAGAATGCCAGAATATTGATGCCTGGGAGTCAGACAGTGTCAGATAAATGTCATTGTCAAAAGGGAAACAGCCCAGATCTACAGCTAAGGTCCCAAAGTCAGGTTAAGTGGAAAACGATGTGAAGATACGCAGACAACCAGGATGTTGGCTCAGAAGCAGCCACTCATTCAAAGAGTGCGTAATAGCTCACTGGTCGAGCGTCTTTGCGCGGAGAATTTAACGGGGCTAAACCTGACACCGAAGCTTAGGCAATGTAGTAATACACATTGGGTAGGGGAGCGTTGTATACGCGGAGAAACAGTAGCGCAAGCGGCTGTGGAGTGTATAGAAGTGAGAATGCCGGAATGAGTAGCGGGAATGCAGTGAGAATCTGCATGGCCGAAAGCCTCAGGTTTCTGGAGGAAGGTTAGTACGCTCCAGGTTAGTCGGGAGCTAAGGTGAGGCCGGAAGGAGTAGCCGATGCACAGACGGTAGAGATTCCGTCACCACCACAAGCGTTAAGCACAGGGACACATTTGAAGTCTCAGAGCCGGGTGTTGGTTCCGGTAGAGATCGAGGGAAGTTAGTACCGAAGTCTGAGATGGAAGATGGCGAGAAAAAGCTGTGTGTATTTCTGAGGTGCCCGTACCGCAAACCGACACAGGTAGGTAGGAAGAAGATTCTAAGGCCAACGGGAGAAGGGTTGTTAAGGAACTCGGCAAGTTGATCCCGTAACTTCGGAATAAGGGGTGCTCAGAGATGGAGCCGCAGAGAATCGGCCCAAGCAACTGTTTAGCAAAAACACAGGTCTGTGCTAAATCGAAAGATGACGTATACGGGCTGACGCCTGCCCGGTGCTGGAAGGTTAAGAGGAGATGTGCAAGCATTGAATCGAAGCCCCAGTGAACGGCGGCCGTAACTATAACGGTCCTAAGGTAGCGAAATTCCTTGTCAGGTAAGTTCTGACCCGCATGAAAGGCGTAATGATTTGGGCACTGTCTCAACAGCCCGCCCGGCGAAATTGTAGTACCGGTGAAGATGCCGGTTACCCGCGACAAGACGGAAAGACCCCATGGAGCTTTACTGTAGCCTAATATTGGGTTTCGATGTTGCATGCACAGGATAGATGGGACTCTGGGAAACCAAGGCTTTGGCTTTGGCGGAGAGGCCGTTGGGATACCATCCTTGCGATATTGGAATTCTAACCTGCGGCTCTGAATCGAGTCGGGGGACACATTGTTAGGTGGGCAGTTTGACTGGGGCGGTCGCCTCCTAAAGAGTAACGGAGGCGTTCAAAGGTTCGCTCAGCTTGAACGGAAATCAAGCAAAAGAGTGCAAACGCAGAAGCGAGCCTAACTGCGAGACTGACGGGTCGAGCAGTAACGAAAGTTGGAGTTAGTGATCCGGTGGTATGTGAGTGGAAATGCCATCGCTCAACGGATAAAAAGTTACCCTGGGGATAACAGGCTGATCTCCCCAAGAGTCCACATCGACGGGGAGGTTTGGCACCTCGATGTCGGCTCATCGCATCCTGGGGCTGTATTCGGTCCCAAGGGTTTGGCTGTTCGCCAATTAAAGCGGTACGCGAGCTGGGTTCAGAACGTCGTGAGACAGTTCGGTCCCTATCTGTCGTGGGCGCAGGATATTTGATGGGAGCTGTCCCTAGTACGAGAGGACCGGGACGGACGTACCTCTGGCGCACCAGTTGTTCCGCCAGGAGCATAGCTGGGCAACTACGTACGGATCGGATAAACGCTGAAAGCATCTAAGCGTGAAGCCGACCCAAAGATAAGATATCCCACTGATTCAATCAGGTAAGATCCCTTGTAGACTACGAGGTTGATAGGCACGATGTGTAAGTGGAGCGATCCATTCAGCAAGTGTGTACTAATAGATCGAGGGCTTGACCACAATTCGCTTGAATTCTCAAGTCAATGATAAAATGTCAGCAGTGATTATTCAGTTTTGAAGGCACGTCCTTCAAGAAACACTGGACAAAGTAGAACAGAAATGTTATACTGAGCCAGTCATATTGGTCGGTGACGATGACGGTGAGGTTCCACCTGTTCCCATTCCGAACACAGAAGTTAAGCTCACTCGTGCCCAAGATAGTTCGCTGGAAACGGCGCGTGAAAATAGGTAGTCGCCGAAACCCTTCCTCAAACTTCTTGCCCAGTTCTACACGAGAGGACTGCTGGATATGGGCGTAGGTGTTCACCAGCATATCTGCCGTTGCGTGTCCAGTAGTTCCCTGCACCGCTTTCACATCGCCGCCGGAGATCATCAGCTGATAGGTCGCACTGGAATGACGCAGACCGTGGAATACGATACGTGGGAACTCCGGGTGTGCATCCTGCCATTTCAGGAACTTCTTGCGGATGAGCACAGGCTCCACCGCCAGGCCGTTGGGCAGACGGAACAGCACTCCACTGTCATGGTAACGTGTCGGGTCTTTCATCTCGTCTGCCGCCAGCTGACTCAGCCACTTCTTCAATTCCTCTTTCAGTGCAGAGGTCATAAAGATGGTGCGGCAGGAGGACGCCGTTTTGGTGCTTTTCAGGATGAGAGAAGTGGTGCTGCGCTCCAGCTTGTCCGGGAATACCTTAATGATACAGCCATCGTCTACTTGGTTCAGTGCTTCTTTTCGCACCCGCTGCATGGACTTGTTGATACGGAACGTTCCGATGCCATCTGCTGCGTCAAAATCAAGATCTTCCGGGGTCAGACCTACGATCTCGCCCTCTCGCAGTGCGCCCACCAGCGTGAGATGGACTGCCAGATGCAGGATGGGGTCCTCCATGCTGTCCAGTGCTGCCCGCATTTCCTCTACCGTCCAGATGGTACGCTCCTGCGTGGACTTCTTGGGGCTGTCCACAGGAACAGGACTTTTGATCAGGATACCCCACTCCACGGCATACTGGAACGCTGTACCCAGCAGCCGATGAACCTCATGGATGGTTGTGCCAGAAAGAAACCGCTGCTTCTGCTTTTCGGTCAGTTCCTGCTTCTTTCCCTCGATATACGAACCGCAGGGTGTTTTACTCAGGGTCGTGTAGAGGTTCTCCATGTGGTAGGGCTTGAGTTTCTGCATCTCCATGCTGCCGATATAGGGGATAATCAGGTTCTGGATGGTAGATAGATTGGATTCGTAGGTCTTGGGTGCCCACTTGTGTTTGCTGCATTGCTTGGGCAGCCAGTCCATGAGGAACTCTGCCACCGTCACCGAGGACGGAATCAGGAATGTGCCAGCGGCCAGTTCATGTTCGATCTGCTTCTTTCGGTTCGTTGCCTCCTCTTTTGTAGGAAAACTTTCCCATTTGTCGCAGCTCTTGCCGTGTTCATCTTCGTAGGTGTAGCGGACGCTGTAAGAGTTGCCGCGCTTCGTAATATATGCCATACTGTTTGCCTCCTTATCAAGCTGCCCGGTAGAGCCACGCATCGAAACTGTCTTTCGGTACACGGATGCTTCCGCCTACCCGTAGGACACGGAATTCGGTGGTGCTGTTGCACAGGTTGTAAGCAGAGCGCAGGCTGATGGCCAGCATTCGTGCAATATCGTTCACCGTGTACACCAGCTTCGTGGTTTCCGGGCTGTCAGTCGGAGACTTGACGGCATTGGTTTGAGTGACCACCTCCATTGTAGTGGGATTCAAGTCCTTTTGCAAGAACTTTTTCGTATAATCGGAAGATTGCACAGGGACGTTCATAGAATTACGGTCAAAATCCATAAGCATTGCTCCTTATATTGTCATATCATCTAAAAATTCAGATTAAAGTTCTACATCCTGCCTACGCCTGTGGTTTCGTTGCTGCACATTCATGGTGCGCTCCTGCTTGGGGGCAAGAATCTTTTCCAGAAAACCGCGCACCAGTTCAGGCGCACGGTGGAGCGCATCCAGATAAGGCTTCACTTCATACCAGAGTTCATGATACTTTTGACCCCAATGAGCTGCTTCCTTCTTGGCCGTGGAAAGTTCTTCTTTCAGGCGGCGGTTCTCCACGTCCATCATATAGCCGTGGTCAGCCTGTTTTTTCAGCTTGGAAAATTCTTCTTCGGTCAGCGAGTAGTTGCCGAGGAAGGTGCGCTTGCCGATATAATCCAGATCACGCGCATGAATGAGGGCTTCTTTCGTGAGCGTGGTCTTTTTCTGCACAGCGGCAAGTTCCTTCTCCTTTTTGGAGAGGGTCTGACTGGTTTTGGCAAGCGACTGCGCCTTTTGGTCGGCTTGGGCGGTCAGGGCGTCCAGCCGTTCCTGCTCTCGCTGGACTTTGAACTGGGTGACGGTCAGGTGTTCTTCGGTGCTGCCACGCTCACCGCGCTCTACATCCGTGTACCCGGCATTGCGCATATAGTTGAAGAAATCGTCTTGCAGGACGCTGTACGACTTCTTCAGGACTGGCTTGCCGTTCTTTTGCAGCACAGGCTTTCCGGCATCGTCCAGCAGGGGCTTGGATGCCCACTTCTTGCTCCGGCTGACCTGCATGACAGTCTCCTTGACTGTGCCGACCAGTGCCTTGTCCTTGCAGCGTTTCGACCACAGGATCTGCTTTTCCACCACAGGCACATAGACCACATGGAGATGATAGTGGTAGACTTCACGGCCTAATGCTTCGGTCATGGCACGGTTGATCTCATCGGCATGCATGACAGCCGAGAGGATATACTGTTCACCGCCTACGATTTGGATAGCAGCTTTGTAGGCATCCGCATAGAACTGCTTGGCGAACTCGTAGCCACCGTGATTGTCAAAATAGGCCGAGTTGACATCAAAGACAAGCTCACAGTAGTGGGTGGCATCCGGTTTCAGGCCGCGCGTGGAGATGGTTCCATCGGCTTCCAGTTGGGAGAACAGGTCGGTGTAGCTGGCGGTTGGCTTCTTGAAGTGGACGTTCCATGCAGCGCGCTGGGGGATAATATCGGGGTTCCGATAGCTGTCCTTTTCACGCTCATTGTGCTGCTGAGTGTTGCCAACAACCTTGTCCGAAACGGCAAGGTTTCGGACACTGGTGCGGTCAATACCATCATTTCTTGCCAAAGGGCATCCCTCCTTTCGGGGTTCAGAGGAAGGTGACGGGGACGGAGATGCACTTCCCCGGAAGTGTAATAACCCACTATAACACTTTCATCCCTATGGGCTGCAAAGTGTAGTGGGCTCTTCGAGGACTCTCCGAGGGGGAACGTCTCCTGCGGGAGAGCTACGATCAAGTTCGCACAATGCGAACTTGATTGCTCTGTACGCATCTGAAAAATTGCGTACGGACTTCAAATAACCTGTACGGTTCGTACGACGTACGGAAATCCGAAATATAAACGATAATTCGTTTTAATTTGTTTCAATTCGCCGTACAGATGCGTACAAGTACAGACCGTACAGGTTGTACGAACTTCTTCCGTGAAAAAATGCACTTTTTACGGACAGGGGTGGACAAGCGGCTCGATGCCTACAAAATCCCGCACCCTGCGGCCACCGGGCAGGGCGATGTTATGTGTTGCACCAGAGTATCCCCAAAGTGAGAACTCTGGTGTTTTTTGCTTCCTGCCTGAATATACGGAAAATTTTGCAGGAAAGGCGAAAAAGCGGCAGAACTGCAACGGAAAAAGAAAAAAGCCCTTACTGGTTGCAGATTTGCAACAGCAAGGGCAGAGGGGAAACCGTATATTGAACAAAACGGCAGAGCGTATTATAATGAGGAAAAAGCTCAAAAAGGAGGGCCGACCACATGGCACAGGAATATCTGCCCGCACCATCCAACATCCGTCTTGCGGACTTGATGAAAGAGCACAACATCAGCCAACCAGAACTCGCCAAGGAGATCGGCTGCTCCAAGAGCACCATCAGCCGTTTTATTAGTGGTGCAAAAGGAACTCTGACCCACGAGCAGATACTGAAGATTGCAAGGCTGTTCAACGTGTCCACGGATTTCCTGCTGGGAGAAACCAACATCCCTGACCGCAAGAACTACGACATTGCCGAACTGGGCTTGTCCGTTGAAGCCGCAAGGAACCTCTACACAGGGCGTGTCAATACAGAGGTGGTCAATCTGTTGCTGGAAAACGCCCGCTTTGCAGAGCTTACTTACCGCATAGCGCAGTATTTTGATGATACCTTTGCATCCGGCATCGCAGCACAGAATGCCATGCTCACGACATTGAGCACCCTGCTGCGCACAAAGGTCAAGACCCCGGAAGCAGCCAAGGCTGCAAAAGGACATCAGCCTTCGGAGAAAGCCTGTGTACCAAGGCGACCTTGGTGACATTGAGATGTATTTCATGGCAGCGGTCAAGGAGATCAAAAAGGGTATCGGGAGCCATTACGCCGAACAGGAAGCCATGAGCAAGAAAGTGGCAGAGAAAATGTTCACCGAATTGACTAAGGGGCAGGATGTGCAGCACCCAACGATTACGGCAGAGCAGTTGACGGATGCAATGTTGGACAGCGTTTCGGGCATGGAGGGAGCTACGCCGGAAGCACTGGAACAGCTGCGGAGCGGTCTGTTGGGAATCTTGCAGTCTGCCGCAGAGCAGGAAAACGCCCATGAAGCAGACGAATGAACGGCTTTGTGCGCTGGCGCAGAAAGGCGATGCCGCCGCACTGGACAGCCTGATCGAAAACAACAAGTCCTTTATCGGCAAGGTGGCAAATGACCTTTTCCGCAGCATGAATCTGGCACAGTCTGGCTTGAACCTTGACACGGACGATTTGAAACAGGCCAATATGTTGATAAACTTATAAAAAAGGAGAACATATATGAATTGTGCAAAAAGTGTAAAAATGATAGTGATTCTAGGTTGTATTGTGGTGAATTTGGTGGGATGTGGAATGAATGATACAACAGCATCATCAATGTCCACAGTAGTTTCGTCACAGGATACATCGTCAAGTTCATGCAATTCTGAAGAAAAAAATGATTTGCAAGATTTTTCCCAGACGTTAGTTGATTCGACCTCGGTATTTTTAGATCAAGATCAATATACTGTTTTTGAAAAAGCGCAGAAAATAGACTATGCACTTTGGGGACAATCAAGTAACTTAAAAGGACTGAATTTTAAAATTGAAGATGCTCCGACTTTTGTGCCTATGACGCAAAATGCGCCGACATATGTAAAACTGAACGGACATGATTATGAGGTCTATCAAAATTCTTATAAAGAGTTTGAAGAATATATGAAATCTATTTTTACAAATGATTTCTTGTCACAAGATTCAATTGAGAAAAAGTTTGTGAATTATAATGGAAAACTTGCCGTTTGTGATGACTATGATTTGGCACAAATTCCATATTTTACTGGATATGTGGGAGAATATTATCCGGATGATTTCTGCTCAGTGCGATACTATTTGAAAAATAAAACGGAAGCACAAGTAAATTTTGTAATGATTGCATACTATAATCCCAATGAAACGTATGAGGAACATGATGAGTATTCATATGATGACATGAATAAAGTCGAATATGAAATGCAGTTGGTAAAAGTTGGGGATGTGTGGAGAGTAAATAAATATCACTCGCCTGAGCTTGGATAAGCAGATAGTGAAAAGTGTTGCATATAATAGGCATTGAAAAATCCCCCCCGAAGCCTTTTCGAGAGTTGAGAAAAGACTTTGGGGGGGATATATGTTAAAAATGATGCTTTACAACTTATTGTTGATGAAGAGAGTAGAGATATTTAGGAGCGACGAGCGGTTGCGATATAATCACCGTATACGGTTTCATTGCGTGCAGTTCCCGCTTCCTCAAGAGTTCGAATGACACCACCAGCAGGATCAATGACGGAAATGCTGCTTGCAGAGGAGCAACTGCCAGTATAAGCAATCGCTGTGACAAAATGCGTCTTTTTGCCATCGCTACTGTTGAGCCGAATAATGATGGGAAGGTTATTGTCAATACTTGCTTTGACTGCACTGAATACAGTCGCCTGCTCCTTACCGCCATGAGTGTAGTTGCTCGTGTCGATTTTACCATTGCACTTGCTGGGAAGAGCCCAAGTATTCAGACCGTTTGCACCCCAATTTCCACAGGCAGTCAGGACTTCGTTAGGGGTGAATTCACGAGGCCCATAGATATTAGCGGTATTCAACACGGCAACAAGAGAGCAACCACTATTTCCAACAAGCTTAACAATGTCCGGATTCTTCTGTGCCCAAAGATAGTTTCTATCAGTAGGCAGAGTGATTGAATGAGATTGACCACTTGTACCGCCCGAAGAAGCGTTCAATGCGTTTAGGGTGGCACTGCCGACCATACCATCGGCAGTCAAGCCGGATGCTTTCTGAAAACTGATAACAGCGTTATAAGTGCCTGAACCTGCAAGGCCATCCACTGTACTGGCGTAATAACCTTTGTTCTTCAGGAGCTGCTGGATGGTTTTAATGTCGCTTACCAGTGCGTTCCATGTACCATCGCCAACAATGCCATCTTGGGTAAGACCTTTTTTGCCCTGATACTTCTTAACAGCATTTTCAGTACCAGAGCCAAATTTGCTGTCAAAACTACCCGGAGGGCAGCACATGATATGCAGTCCATACTGCAGGTACATAACATAGTTGCCAGTACTTCCATTTTTGAGTAACATAGTAATAATCTCCTTTTTTTAGTAGGACGTTTATGGGGCCCTTCATTTGCGTCCTTACGTAATAGAAAGAGAGATCACAGATGTTTTGTAAACATAGAGAGATAATTTAGGATATCTGGGTCGGTCACTCAAACCATTGCCGTCAAGTCGGTGGTGGATAGTGTGATTTTTGTTTGTCAGAGAGTAAGTGCACGGTTTCTGCACGGATTTTGCACGGTTTCAAAACGTGCAAAGGGTGCTTTTCGCTGCAAAATTCGACAAAGGGCGCAGAAATTGCCGGGTGAAAAATCACGTCGTCTTGTTCAAAAGCAACGATGACTCGAAACTTTCATGAATTGAGACGAACCGGCGGCTTGCTCTCTTAATCAGTGGGCCCAGGGTTCGAGTCCCTGGAGGTGCACCAGATATTGAACGTCAAATCGTAAGATTTGGCGTTCTTTCTTTATGTAGGAAAGCGGCTGCACACTTTCTGCACACCGTTTGCACATTTGCCCGAATCGGGGGCTTTTCTGCGCAAGGTTTGCACAGCCTGCTTTCCTTTGCATAAAAAGAAGAAATTTTAGGCGAACAAGGCTCTCGTCAATTCTCTGCGTTCGTCTGCGTCCATCAGCCGGATGGCTTCAAGGATCTCCTTACCGGAGATTTTTGTTGCCGCCGGCTTTTCGTTTTGCCAGGGCTGAGGTGCTGCCGGGGTCAGATCTTGGGAATAGAAGTTCGCTTCGATCTTCTCGGTCAGCTCCAACCGGGGCTTGTCCTGCACCGACTTGAAGTCACCGTCCGACTGCAAGAGCTGGTAGGTGGCACTGGAGTGCCGCAGACCATGGAACACGATCTGCTCAAACTCCGGGTGCTCGGCTCTCCACAGACGGTACCGTTTCGTCAGCAGCTCCGGTGCAATGGGCAAGCCGTCCGGCAGTCGGAACAGTTGCCCGCAGTTGCTGTATTTCTCCGGGGCGTTCTGCTCGTCCTGCTTCAACTTTTCAAGCCATGCCAGCAGTTCTTCCTTTATCCCATGCAGACGGTTATGCGGTTTTCAAGGTGCGGTGCGGGATTTGACAATAAAAAATCGCCACACAACAACCTGAACCTGACCATCCCTTCTGGGATGGCCTTGGTTCGGGTTTGCTATGTAGCGATAAGAAAGTCAAAAACTTGCTCCGGCTCCTTCAGGAGCCGAGCTGGAACTCTAAGTAAATATGTTATATTAAATTGTCGGGATAGATTACCACAAAAATCGAGTCGTGTCAACGTGAACTTGTCGGGGGCGAGGCCCCTCCATCTTGCTGCGCAAGACCGTTCTGTCGCTTAAAAGCCCCACTGGGGCTTTCATTGCTCCGCTGCGCTGCGCAAACGCGCACTTTTGAAAACACGACACTTTCAGCAGCATGCAAGAAAAAACAATGAAAACCTTGGCGAAAAGAGAGAGCCGGATGACTCGTTTTGCTTATTTGTTTTTTACCAGCAGCGCCTGGTACGGCTCCAGCTCCACATCGGCCAGCCAGACGGAAATGCCCTCCGGGGTGTGATACTCACCGCCCAGAGCGTCCAGACTTGCCCCTGCCGGGTACTCGGTAAAGTTGAACAGTCCCACCAGCGTTTCCTCACCGCGCTTGCGTACCAGCGCCAGCACGCCGGGGTTGTGGCTGTCCCAAGTTGTTACCCACGCATCCGGGGCAAAGCAGGGGTCTGCCCGCATTTTGCGCAGCAGTTCCATGCCCTGCCACAACTTGTTTTGCAGCGTGCCCTTTTGGGTGCGCTGCTTGGCGTCCTCCCAGTTGAATTTGCTGCGGTGCAGATTGCGGCTGTCCTCCACACGGTCGGGGTCGTTTTTGTAGTCCCAGCCATTGCGCTGTGCAATTTCATCCCCGCAGTTCAGCATGGGGAAGCCCTGCAAGAATGCCATGGCAGTGTGCAGCAGCAGGTCACGCTTCACGGCGTAGTCCAGCGCAATTTTATCGTTTTTCTCAAGTGCCTGTTCGATACCGCATAGGCTGGCGGTGGTGCCGCAGCTTCGGGCATCGCCAGTAGCGGGGTCGTAGTTGTACAGCTCGCCCTTTGCCCAGCTGCCGGGGAAATTGCCCTCATAGAAGTGGTACAGATATTCCTTGTGTTTCTGCGGGTCAATACCAAGTTTGTTTTCCACCGCCTCGTCCAGACCCCAGCCGATATCATCGTGGCAGCGCAGATAGTTCACGAACCAGCAATTCTTCGGCAGAGCGTGGAGGGCATCCAGTTGAGCTTTCAGCAGCCGGGTGTCCCGGCTGGCAAGGGCACCCCACAGGTTGACCATGGTGGATACGTTGTAGAGCATGTGGCATTCCGGCTTTTCTGGGGTACCGAAATAAGCAGCCAGCTCCTTGGGTGCCATCACCACCTCGCCCTTGAGGATGACTGCCGGGCAGACGCATTCCAGCACCATGCGGAGCATCCGCACGATGGTGTGTACCTGGGGCAGATTGCGGCAGGTGGTGCCCAGCTGCTTCCAGATGTAGGGTACCGCGTCAATACGGAACACCTCCACGCCAAGGTTGGCGAGGTGCAGAATGCTCTTGGTCATGTCCACGAACACTGCCGGGTTTGCATAATTCAGATCCCACTGGTAGTCGTGGAAGGTGGTCAGCACCCACTTGTGCATTTCCTCACACCAGGTAAAGTTGCCGGGTGCGGTGTTGGGGAACACCTGCGGCACGGTCTGTTCGTACTGGTCGGGGATGGTGCGGTCCTCGTAGAGGTGGTAATAGGCCTGAAACCACGGGTCGCCTGCCTTTGCCGCCATGGCCCAGCGGTGGGTGCTGGCGGTGTGGTTCATCACAAAATCCAGACACAGACTGATGCCTGCTTTCCGCAGCTCCCGGGTCAGGTTTTCCAGATCCTTGTTGGTGCCAAGGGCAGGGTCTACAGTGTCGAAGTCCTCCACCGCATAGCCGCCATCGTTGTGGGGGTGGGGCATCTGCAGCAGGGGCATCAGGTGCAGATAGGTCAGCTTCTGCTCCTTGAGGTAGGGCAGCTTCTTTGCCAGCTCTTTCAGATTTCCGGCAAAGAGGTCGGTGTACATGGTCATGCCGAACATATTGCCACGCTTGTACCACTCCGGGTCGGCAGAGCGTGCCTTGTCCAGTGCTTTCAGCTCGGCGCTGCGGGCGTTGTAGGCTTCAGCCATCTCCCGCTCCAGAACTTCCAGCCCTTCCCGGTTGTGGTACAGTTCCATGAACAGCCATTCCAGCTCGTCCTTGTGCTTGGCAAACCGGGACGCAAATTCCTGCTTTACTGCCATGGTTCAGCCCTCCACTTCTGCAAGGGTGGGCATAGCGGGGATAGCGCCGTGGCGGCTGGTGGTAATGCTTGCCGCCTTGTTGGCAAAAGCCAGAATGCCTTCCAGCTTGTCCACCGTCAGGGTGTCCAACTCCTCCTTGCAGAGCTTGGAAAGTGCCGCACCAAAGAAGGTATCCCCTGCGCCGTTGGTGTCGCCCACCTTGCAGGGCACGCCCGCCACATGGCCAGTTTTCTCCCCAAAGCGGTAGAATACGCCGTTTGCACCCAAGGTGACAAAAATCAGCCGGATGCCGTTCTGGGCAAGCTGGGCTGTGCCGCTTTCGCAGTCGGTGGTGCCGGTGAGCAGGGGCAGCTCTTCATCGGAAACTTTCAGGATATCCACCAGCGGAAGGGGTGCTTTCATCTGGGCAATGGCGTCCTCTTTGTTCTTCCAGAGGTTGGCACGGTAATTCGGGTCATAAGTAATGACAGCGCCCATCTTTTTGGCGCGGGCGGCAGCATCCAGCGTAGCGGTGCGGGAGGGGTCAGCGGTCAGGCTGACCGAGCCGAAGTGGACGATTTTGGCAGCTTTCAGAGCGCCCTCCGAAATGTCCTCTTTGCTCAGCATCACGTCAGCGTTGGCGCTGCGGTAGAAGCTGAAATCCCGCTCGCCGGTGGCATCCACCGACACGACTGCCATGGTGGTGGGATGGTCTGCATCCACTGCCATGCCGGAAACGTCCACCTTGTTTTCTGCCAGAACCTCTTTCAGGTAGCGGCCAAAGGCATCCGCACCCACCTTGCCGATAAAGGCGGTCTGTGCGCCCAGTCTGGAAGCAGCCACCGCCAGATTGGCCGGTGCACCGCCGGGGTTTGCGGCAAACTGAGGAATGCCGCGCGCATCCTTGCCGGTCTGGGTCAGGTCGATCAAAACTTCACCAATCGTTAAAATGTCCATGATAATTCTCCTTATTCTTGATGTGAAACCCAACGATCACCGCTGGAACAGATAATGAATGTAAGCGGCTGCACGCTCCGGGTGCGGTGCATTCTGCACTACCCCAAGATAGACCTTGCCAGAAAAACCTGCCTGCCTGACAAACGGCGTGTCCGAAATATCCAGCACGGTCCCACCGGCGTTCAGACCCGACAGTGCATGGAAAGACGCATCCAGTGTCCGCAGATCGAGAAAATAATCCTCTGCCAACAGTCGATCCCGTGCATATTCGTCCATCAGAACAACATCTAACCGCTGGGCACTGACTGCACCCAGCAGCTTCATCTCCGAAGCATATACATACTGCTCCTCTGCGCGTTCGCTGAGCAGTAAGCCGGACAGCAGATCGACCTGTTGCTTTTTGGTCAGACCCTGCGCCTCGGCAAAGCCGGTGGTAAGCTGTTCCGTCAGATCAGACCCGGCAGTGATATTTACCAGACCAAGGTAAAGCACATCCTCTTTTTTCGTCACATGGCGGTAGGCTGCATACCCGAGGATATAGACGACGATGAGCATGATCGCAATGGGCAGCTTGTAATATGCCCAGATGTGCTCCCACTTTTTGCGCCCATGGAGGGAGCGGAGCGTATCCCGGTCAGTTTTTGTCATGGTCGGATTCCTCGTGTACTGCATCAGGGTCTCCACCGATCAGATAGAGGATCCGAAGCATCAGAAAGGAGCAGAGCATGGCGCAGAAACCCATGCCCAGCAGGAATGCAGGCGTGAACACAAACACTATGACGTACCCCATGATGCCATAGATCGCCGCCATCAGCAGGGTGCAAAACAGATACCGGACACCCACGAGAAACGCTGTTTTCAGGATGCCGAAGGTGGTGTTTTCAAACCGTGCCAGCAGAGGAAAGGTATACAGCAGAACGATGCCGTACAGAACTGCCGCACCAATAAGCACTGCAGTGAGCAGCGTCCAGAAAATGTTTTCGCTCCACATTCGGCGCAGCACAAAGCCATCCGCAGCCAGGAAACTGCCGACTGCCAGCAGGATCAGCCAGAGTTTTGTGGCAGGCTTAAAATTTTCCCGGAACGCCTTAAAAAACATCCGGGTCAGACCATCGTCCCGATCTTCCGCCATTTTGAGCGTGACGTAGAACAAGGCGGTCGTAGAAGCCCCTATGGTAACGATGGGCAGGCTGCACACGAGCCATAAGATGTTCAGGTAAGCACTGTAAGTCAATTTCGTCAGCACAGCAAACAGCGGCTTGTCCGTATTGAACAGGTCACGCATGGGGGTTCTCCTTTCGCTCAATCTCCTGTGGATTCGCGCAGGATCAGGTTGGTTTCCGTATAGACGGTGCGATAGTTCAGCGATGGCTCTTCGATGCGGGTCATCAGCAGATTGGCAGCGGTGTAGCCCATGATCTGTCCATGGATATGGATCGAAGTCAGACGGGGGGCAAAGTAGGAAGCCTCCTGACTGTCATCGAAGCCGCAGACCCAGATATCATCGGGAACCGAATACCCCAGCTCATCCAATGCCTTGACCAGATCCATGGCAACAAAGTCATTGGCGCAGACAAAGGCATCCGGCATCGTTTTGAACCGACGGATGGTTTCGTACAGGGATACCGGATAGTTCTGCTGTCCAGATGGCATCGCACAGGTGCTCAGGCCCTCTGTCAGACCAAAGTGCTCCACTGCATCCCTATAAGCCATATAACGCTCAAAGAAGGACTGACAGTGGTCTTTATCCCCCGCAAAGCTGATGCGTTTTTTGCCGCGCTGGACCATGTGGGTCACCGCATTCTGGATCTCAATGCGGTTTTCCATATAAAGGCGGTCAGCTTTAAGAGGAGGACGCATATTCATCACAGGGCTGTCTACAAACAGCAGCGGAAGATCCAGATCGCACAGCATCTGTGCGTAGTCATAGTCGAATACTTCAAAGCAGATGATGCCGGCTGTGCGCTGGATGTTGAGAGAAGATGGAAGTTTTTTCTCTTTCAGCTCTATGAGAGAAATGCGATGAATGGTCATGCAGCTATGCAGATGGTCGATTTCCGACTGGAAACGATCCAGCATCGTGGAGGAAAAGTGAGAGCTGTTCAGAAACCGGGTCGTCAGCATGGCGATCTCCCGTTTGTCACTCGGCAGAATGGAAGGCGCTGCTGTTTTTGCAGCGTCTTCCTGAAACAGCGGCAGATAGGCGAACTGCTTATAGCCCATTTCGGCGGCTTTGCGCAGGATCTTCTCCCGTGTGGCATCTGCCAGCACACCAGTGTTGTTGATGGCTTTTGAAACTGTGTTGCGGGAAAGCTGCAGTTCGTTTGCAATATCCTGAATGGTGACCTTGGTTGTCATAAGTCATCCTCTTTCTTTACAGTATAGAGGCGGATGTTCCCTCTTTTATAGATAAAGTCTGGTGACGGATCTTGTTCTTTACGACTCCAGTATAGTGCAAATGCACAAATTAGTCAAACGTAAAAATGCAAATCATCATTTTGCATATTTGCGCACTTTCGAATTTGTGCATCTGTACAAATCCACAGTATTTCTTGATATATACTATGAATTATCGTTGACATTCGCTTGCTTGCGTGGTATAAATGAATTACAGAGTTTTACATTTGCACAATCAAAGTAAAAAGTGCAAAATTCAAAGGTGCAAATGTAAAATGCAAATCAAGCGGCAAACAAATCAAAAAGGAGGAGAATGATTCATGAAAGCAAAGACAGCCTCGTCGGAAACGGCTGTGCTGGCAGCAGAACGCAAGCTGCACAACACATGGGTCTACATCAAACGGCATTGGCAGCTTTACCTGTTGTTCCTGCTGCCTGCCGTGGTGCTGACGCTGGTGTTCAAGTACGCTCCCATGGGCGGTGTGCTGATCGCGTTCCAGAAGTACAATCCCTTCAAAGGCATCTGGGGCAGCGAGTGGGTAGGCTTCAAAAACTTTACCCGCTTCATGTCCTCGCCGGATTTCCAGCGCTATCTGATCAACACCCTGAAGCTGAGCGTCTACGGTCTGCTGTGGGGCTTCCCGATCCCCATCCTGCTGGCATTCCTGCTCAACCGTATCGAGAGCAAGAAGATCAAGCAGAAAGTGCAGCTGGTGCTGTATATGCCCAACTTCATCTCGGTCATCGTGCTGTGCGGCATCGTCCGGGTGCTGCTGAGTGTCACCGGTCCGGTGAACGGCCTGCTTCACACCAGCATCAACTTCATGACGCTGCCGGAAGCGTTCCGCCCCATCTACATCATCAGCGGCATCTGGCAGGGTGCCGGCTGGGCATCCATCATGTACACCGCGTCCCTTTCTAACGCCAGCAAAGATCTGAAGGAAGCTGCGATGATCGACGGCGCAAACCTGATCCAGCAGATCATGACGGTGGAGTGGCCCGCCATTAAGGATATGGTCGTGATTCAGTTTATCCTGCAGGCAGGCAACATCATGAGCATCGGTTTTGAAAAAGCCTATGCCCTGCAAACCGACCTGAACCTGAACACTGCCGAGATCATTGCAACGTACGTTTATAAAAAGGGCCTGTTGGACGGCGATTACAGCTTTTCCACGGCAGTCGGTCTGTTCAACACCATTGTCAACGTCATCCTGCTGATCGCAGTGAACAAGATCGTTGCCAAAATGAACGATGGCAAGGGCTTGTAAGGAGGGGTTTACCATGGCAAAACAGAAAAAATCAAAAATGGCCCTCTACACCAGACAAGATAAGATCATCCTGTACTGCGGCTACGCACTTCTGGGCTTGTTCCTGCTGGCGATCATCGTTCCGATGATCTACATCGTCATCGCGTCCTTTATGGACCCGGTCACTCTGCAAAACAAGGGAATCTCCTTTGATTTCAGCAAGTGGAGTCTGGATGCTTACCAGCGTGTCGTTTCGGACAAGCAGATCTGGGTCGGCTTCAAGAACGCAGTACTTTACTCGATCATCTTCACCATCATCTCGGTCGCTGTGACGATGCTTGCCGCTTATCCCATGTCGCTGCCGGACTTCAAAGGCAAAAAGATCTTCAACACCTTGTTTGTGATCACGATGTTTTTCAGCGGCGGTCTGATCCCCACCTACCTGCTCATCAACAATCTGGGTCTGCTGGATTCCATGTGGGCGGTCATTCTGCCGGGAGCATTCAGCGTGTGGAACATGATCATTGCCCGTACCTATTATCAAGGCATCCCGCGTGAGCTGCGTGAAGCTGCGGATGTGGATGGAGCCAGCGAGATGCTTTACTTCTTCAAGATCCTCCTGCCCGTTTGTATGCCGGTGGTGGCAGTTCTGGCCCTGTGGCAGTTCGTGGCAATGTGGAACAGCTACTTTGATGCCATGATCTACCTGAACAGCGCATCGAAGCAGCCGCTGCAGCTGGTGCTGCGTTCCATCCTGATCCAGAGCCAGCCGGAATCCGGCATGATCGCAGATATCCAGAGCACTGCCGAACGTGCGAAGATGGCAGAGCTGCTCAAATATGCAACCATTATTATTTCCAGTCTGCCGCTGCTGGTGATGTATCCCTTCTTCCAGAAGTATTTTGATGCCGGCATCATGGCTGGTTCCATTAAAGGCTGAGGATATTCCAGAATTTTATGAGCCGGTACGCTCATCTGCTACACGAAAAAAGAAACACAAAAAAGGAGAAAATACCATGAAAAAGCTGATCTCTCGCCGCAACTTCCTCAAGGTCTGCGCTCTGGCGGGTTCTGCCGCTGCTCTGTCTGCCTGTGGCGGCGGCAAATCCACCGGCAGCGGCGATTCTGCTGCCGCAGCTGTGGACGTGACCGGTGCCGTTACATTTCCGCTGTCCGAAAAGGTCACCTTTACCGGTATGACCAGCTTCCCTGTGGGCAGCGAACCCGAGCCGAACAACCGCACCATCTTCAAGCGTCTGGAAGAGCAGACCAATGTGCACATCGACTGGACCGCCATCCAGTCCGACCAGTGGAGCGATAAGATCACCCTGAATATGTCCAACCCCAACACCCTGACGGATTTTGTTTTTACTGCTGATTTTACCGACAGCAATCTGCTGCGCTACGCAGATCAGGGCGTCATCCTCAATCTGGAAGATTACATTGACAACAATATGCCCAATCTCCAGAAAGTCTTTGAGCAGTACCCGGAGTACCGCACCATGTGCACCGACAGCGATGGCCACATCTGGGCACTGCCCTGGATCGAGCAGCTCGGCGCAGAAAAGACCGCCATCCAGACCATTGGCAACATGAGCTTCATCAATACCAAGTGGCTGAACTTCCTCGGTCTGTCGATGCCCACCACAGTGGACGAGTTTGAGCAGGTGCTGATGGCATTCCGTGATAACGCCGCTTCTATCAAGGCAGAGTATGGCATTGACGGCGACATCATCCCCATGTCCTGCATCGTCAACAACGGCGATCAGGACCCCAGCATCCTCATCAATGGTTTTGGCGAAGGCTACGGCGACGCAGACAAAGACCGCCATATCGCCGTTACCAACGACCGGAAAGTCATCTGTGCCGCCACTCAGCAGGGCTACCGTGATGGTCTGGACTGGCTGCACAAGCTGTATGCCGAAAAGCTCATTGACCCGGAGTGCTTCACGCAGGAGTGGTCCACCTATGTTTCCAAGGGCAAGGCTGGCCGCTATGGTGTCTGCTTCAGCTGGGATGTTGCCAACATTGACAACCTGACCGACTGGGAGCCGCTGCCTGCCCTGACCGCCGATACCCGGAATATCACTCCGCAGAACGGCTCTTTCACCAGCGGCTTTGGCCGCGGCAAGTGCGTTGTTACCGCAAAGGCGGCTAATCCTGCACTGGTTTGCGCATGGCTGGATCAGATGTACGCACCCCTCCAGTCTCCGCAGAACAACTGGGGTACTTACGGCGATGCGGAAGGCTTTAACATTTTTGAAATGTCCACCAACGATAAGGGCGAGCCCATGCTGAAGCACGCTCCTCTGGGCGATGCTTCTCCCGTGGAAGTCCGTGAGGCGCAGTGTGTCGGCGGGCCTCTGGCGGTTCTGGATGATTACTATGGTGTATACGTTACCTGCCCGGACGATGCACAGTACCGTCTGGACTGGATCAAGGAGATCTACACCCCGGATATGAACAACGATTATGTCTATCCCAATGTCTTTATGAGCAACGAGGACACCGAGCAGGTCTCTAACCTGCAGGCAGATCTGCAGACCTACATGAATACGCAGAAGGCGAACTGGATCATGAATGGCACTAAGGATGCAGAGTGGAACGACTATCTGAGCAAGCTGGAAGCCTACGGCCTGTCCGACTATCTGGGCATTATGCAGAAGTATCTGGATGCTTACTACGCATAAGAATTCTTTCCTTTGGAGGATTCCATGAACGATTTGACTTTACAAAAAGCACGTGCCTACGAGGCTGAGCACGGCGCTGCCATTTCCCCGGCGGAACGCCCTGCTTACCACATGACCCCCTATGTGGGCTGGATGAACGACCCAAACGGCTTCTCCTACTATAAGGGGCAGTATCATCTGTTCTATCAGTATAATCCCTACGATGTGCGGTGGGCGCCCATGCACTGGGGGCACGCCGTCAGCACCGACCTGCTGCACTGGGAGTATCTGCCCTGTGCACTTGCCCCGGATTCCCCGGCAGACAACGGCCCCGGCTGCTTCTCCGGCTCTTCCACCGAGATGGATGACGGCAGGCAGCTGCTGATGTACACCAGCGTGGTGGCAGAAAAGCAGCCCAATGGGGAGATGCGGGATATCCAGACCCAGAGCATCGCCATCGGTGACGGTCTCAACTACGAAAAGCCTGCCTGCAACCCGGTGCTGACCCAGAAGGACCTGCCGGAAGGCTTCAGCAAGTTCGACTTCCGGGACCCCAAGATCTGGCGTGAAGCCGACGGCACCTACTCTGCCGTCACCGTCTGCCTGGCCGAGGACGGCAGCGGCGCAGCGGCACTGTTCCAGAGCAAGGACGGCTTCGACTGGCACTTTGTCACGGTGCTGGAACGCTGCAATAATCAGTACGGCAAAATGTGGGAGTGCCCGGACTTCTTCCCGCTGGATGGCAAGCAGGTCTTGATGCTGGGGCCCATGGAGATGCTGCCCAAGGGCGAGTTCCACAACGGTCACAACGTGATTGCCTTCGTCGGCAACTACGACCAAGCCACCCACACCTTCACCAAGGAAAATGTGCAGCTGATGGACGGCGGCATCGACTTCTACGCCACCCAGACCACCCTTGCCCCGGATGGCCGCCGGATCATGACGGCATGGCTGCAAACCTGGTCGGACACTGAGGATAAGCCCCAGGGCTGCAAGTGGTTCGGGCAGACCATCTGCCCCCGAGAGCTGCACATCAAGGACGGACGCATTGTTCAGACCCCCGTGCGGGAGCTGGACGCCGTCCACGGTAAGCGCACTTTCCACGAAAATGTGACGGTGCAAAGCGAAACTTCTCTGGAAGGCATCAAGGGCCGTGTGGCCGACCTGACCGTCACGGTGCAGCCCGGCGAATACCGCTCCTTCACCCTGAAGCTGGCTGCCGATGCAGACCATCACACCAGCCTGACCTACGATCCCTACACCTCCGAGCTGACGCTGGATCGCAGCTATGCCGGTTCCCGTGCCGACATTGTTCACCGCCGCAGCTGCAAGGTGCGCAGCCAGAACGGTGCGCTCAAGCTCCGCATCCTGCTGGATAAGAACAGCATCGAAGTTTTCGCCAACGATGGTGAGCAGACCATGACCGTATGGATCTACACCCCCCAGTCTGCCGACGGCATCACCTTTGCTGCCGATGGCAAAGCAACTGTTACGGCAGAACAGTTTGAGCTGAATCTGTAACCTGATATTCCCATCATTTCTCCTTCATTGAATACAGCCCCGCTTTGGCTTCTCCTTCGCTAAAGCGGGGCTGTGTTTTTGTATGGGTTCTATGCGTTCTGCCCCCGTTCCGGGGGCTTTTTTGTGTCCGGGAGGCAGCGTTTTCTGAAAACGCAGCCAAACTGCAAAAAAAGTTACAATTTTCTCATCAAAAAAGGCGGTTTCCCATTGACAGCCTTGTTATAATAGGAGTGTAAGATTTTTGAGCCAGCACTCTGCGGCTCTGATTGCTGAACGGCCCTTGCGGGCTTTTGGAAAAAGAAAGAGGCATACAGCATTATGACGAATATCGATATTTTCTCCGGCTTCCTTGGTGCCGGCAAGACGACTCTGATCAAGAAGCTCATCAAGGAATCCTTTGCGGGCCAGAAAGTGGTCCTGATCGAGAACGAGTTTGGTGAGATCGGCATCGACGGCGGCTTCCTGAAGGAGTCCGGCATCCAGATCAACGAGCTGAACGCAGGCTGCATCTGCTGCTCTCTGGTGGGCGATTTCCGTGCCGCTCTGCAGCAGGTGGTGGAGCAGTACCACCCCGACCGCATCGTCATCGAGCCCTCCGGTGTGGGCAAGCTGAGCGATGTTACCCGCGCTGTGGAAGGCGTGGCTGAGCATCTGGATGTGAAGCTGAACAGCTTTGTCACCGTGGCCGATGTCAACAAGGTCAAGATGTATATGAAGAACTTCGGTGAGTTCTATGATGATCAGATCAGCCACGCAAGCTGCATCATCCTGAGCCGCACCCAGACCGCCAGCGAGGAGAAGATCGCCGCTGCGGTTGCCATGTTGCGCGAGAAGAACCCCACCGCTACCATCGTGACCACCGCATGGGATTCCCTGACCGGCGAGCAGATCCTGAAGGCCATGTCCTCCAAGGACGATTTCAAGGCAGAGCTGATCGCCATGGCTGCCAAGGCCAATGAGGAGCACGTCGAGGAGGACGAGGAAGAAGAGCACGAGCATCATCACCATCATTACGATGAGAACGGTGTGTGCAGCTGCGGCCATCACCACCATGATCACGATGACGATGATGACGATGATGAGGACGAGCACGAGCATCACCACGACCACGAAGAGGATGGCCACGAGGACCACTGCTGCCACCACCATCACGACCACGACCATGAGGATGACGATGACCATGATGAGCATGAGCATCATCACCACGATGAGGACGGCCACTGCTGCTGCGGCCATCACCACCACCATCACCACGATCACGATGCCGATGAAGTGTTCACCAGCTGGGGTGTCGAGACGGCCAAGAAGTTCAGCAAGGCAGACATCGAGCATGCACTGACCGAGCTGGACGGCGGCAAGTACGGCATGATCCTGCGCTCCAAGGGCATCGTGGACGGCGGTGCCGACGGCTGGCTGGAGTTCGATTACGTCCCCGGCGAGTGGGAAGTGCGTCAGCGCGGTGCCGACGTGGGCGGCAAGCTGGTCGTCATCGGCTCCAAGCTGGACGAAAAGGCCATTGCCGCACTGTTTGGCTGCTGAGCTGCAAGTTGTGTAAGGAGAAAAACCGATTATGGCAAACGAGATTCCGGTTTACCTGTTTGTGGGCTTCCTCGAAAGCGGCAAGACCAAGTTCATTCAGGAGACCTTTGAAGACCCCAATTTCGACTCCGGCGACAAGACCCTGCTGCTGGTCTGCGAAGAGGGCGAGGAAGAATATAACGAGAAGAAGTTCGCCTTCCCCGGCGTGACCCTGAAGGTCCTCGAGGATAAGGCGGAGCTGAACCCCAGAATCTGGCCAGGCTCGAAAAAGAATCCGGCGCAGGCCGTGTGGTCATTGAGTACAACGGCATGTGGCTGCTGCAGGATCTGGCCAACAACCTGCCCGAAAACTGGATCGTCTACCAGTGCATTGCCACGGCCGACGGCACCACGGCTCTGACCTACGCCCGCGACAACTCCATGCGCTCTCTGCTGCTGGACAAGATCGCCCGCAGTGAGCTGATCGTGTTCAACCGCGCCGAGGCCGTGAACAACGATGCCGCCCGTCAGGAGCTGCACAAGCTGGTGCGTCAGGCCTCCCGCAAGTGCGATATTGCCTATGAGTTCGCCGACGGCAGCGTGGCATACGATGACATCCCCGATCCGCTGCCCTTCGATCTGAACGCCCCGATCGTTGAGATCGGCGCGGACGATTTCGGCATCTGGTATATGGACTGCCAGGACGAGCCCCAGAAGTATGTGGGCAAGACCGTCCGGTTCCTGGCGCAGGTCTGCCAGACCAACCGCGCGGGCAAAAACAGCTTTGTGCCCGGCCGTTTTGCAATGACCTGCTGTGTGCAGGATATCCAGTTCGTGGGCTTCCCCTGCAGCTATGATGGCTACAAGGCACTGGAGCAGCGCGCCTGGGTCACTGTGACCGCCAAGGTCAATTACAAGTTCCACAACATCTACCGCGGCAAAGGCCCGGTGCTGACCGCCATTTCGGTGGAGCCTGCCGAAAAGCCGCAGAACGATGTCGTAACATTCTCTTAATCCTATCTTATACAGGGAGGACTTCACCATGAAAACTCTGTTCCGTGTTCTGGGTGCCGTTGCCGCTGTGGCTGTTACCGGTGCCGCCATCGTCGTGCTGGACAAAGTTCTGAACGACAAGGACCCGCTCCACGTCGAAAACGTGGAGTTCCCCGAGGAAGCTGAAAAGGACCCCGCCGAGGCCGAAAAGACTGCCGAAGCCTACGCCGAGGGCGAGGCCAAGGAGACCGCTCCCGGTGACGCATGGCCCCCTGCCTTTGAAAAGGCTCCTGCCGAGCCCGAGACTGCGCCCGCCGCCCCGGTGGTAGAAGCTGCCCGGGCAGAGGAGACTGCCGAGGAAAAGCCTGCGGCAGAGGAAACGACCGTGAATCCTGTGGAGGCCGGCCCCGCCGTTGCCCCCAAGGATGAGAACGGCAAGATCGACGTCACCAAGATCGCCGATGCCAACGATTTCACCGGCATCGAAGAGGAATCCGGCTGCAAGAGCTGAGCAAAGCAATAAAAAGGACGCTGTGCCGCAGGGCACAGCGTCCTTTTTCTGTCTGGGTCATCTCCGCAGGGCTTTGGCGGCTTCGGTGCCCGCCACTGCACCCTCGTACACGGCCTTGGCGACCTGCAGCAGCCCGCCGGTGCAGTCTCCGGCGGCATACAGGCCGGGCAGGGTGGTCTGCATGTGGTCGTCCACCACGATCCGGCTGCCGTTCACCTCGGCCCCCAGCTTGCGGGCCAGGGCGGTGCTGCCTGCCACGCCCAGCGCCACGAACACGCCGGAGACTTCCAGCGTCCCGCCGTCTTTCAGCTGCACGCCGGTGACCCGCTCTTCGCCGAGAATGGCTTCCACGGCTTCCGTCCGCACGGCCACTTCCGGCGGGAACTGTGCCGTCAGCGGGGCCCCGCCCGTGAGCAGGGTGACGCTGTGAGCCACGGGCAGCAGGGCCTGTACCTCATGCAGGGCGTACTCTCCACTGCCCAGCACGGCCACATCCCTGCCGCGGTAGAAAAAGGCATCGCAGGTGGCGCAGTAGCTCACGCCGCGGCCCTCCAGCCCGGCAAGACCCGGAATGCGGGGCGCTGCCCGGGAAGCCCCCGTGGCCAGAATGACAGCATCGGCAGGGAAATCCCCGGCCAGCGTCTCCACGGTCAGCTTGTCGGTGTAGGTCAGGCCCACGGCCTCGGTGGTGACGAACTCCACCCCCACGGCCTTGGCACCCTCGATGCCCCGGCGTTCCAGCTCGGCACCGGCGATGGGTTCGGCAAAGCCGTAGTAGTTCTGGATGAGCTCGGCCCGGTCCAGTGCGCCGGGGCCCTTGGTCAGAACGGTGGTCTGCACCCCGGCGCGCGCGGCATACAATGCCGCCGAGACACCTGCGGGGCCGGAACCGATGATCACAATGTTAGACATGGCAGTTTCTCCTTATGGTAGGTTTGCTTTTGTCCAACCTCTCAGTCTCGCATCCGCTCGACAGCTCCCCTAGTAGGGGAACCATTGGCATTGCGTAAAGCCTTGCCTCTTTGCCAAGGCCTCTCCTACTAGGAGAGGTGGCATTGCGTAGCAATGACGGAGAGGTTGAGGACTGTTTGATCTTATGATAACTATTATACCTCAACTCCCCGCACTTTTCATCTCCGACGAACTGTGCTATACTGAAAATATCGCAAGAATCGACACCATGGAGGGGAAAAACCTATGTCCAAGCAGCGCCTGCTTTTTATCACCACCGGCGGCACCATTGCCAGCGTGCGCACCGCACAGGGACTCAAGCCTGTTCTGACCAGCGAGGAGCTGCTGGCCCATCTGCCGGAATTGCAGCAGCTCTGCTGCCCGGAAACGCTCAACCTGTGCAGCATCGACAGCACCGACCTTGGCCCGGAGCACTGGCTGATGATGGCCAAGGCCGTGCAGGAAAACTATGCACTTTACGATGGCTTCATCATCTGTCACGGCACCGATACGCTGGCCTACTCGGCGGCGGCGCTGTCCTACCTTATTCAGAATGCGGACAAGCCCATCATCCTCACGGGTGCCCAGCAGCCCATTTCCAACGAGATCACCGATGCCAAGAAGAACCTGCGGGACAGCGTGATCTGTGCCCTTGACCCGGGCAGCCGGGGCGTGATGGTGGTGTTTGGCGGGCACGTCATCGCGGGCACCCGCGCCAAGAAGAACAAGACCATCAGCTACGACGCCTTTGCCTCGGTCAACTTCCCGGAGCTGGCGCTGGTGCAGGGCGACCGGCTGGTGCGGTATGTGGCTTCGCCCTGGCCCACCGGCCCTGTGGAGTTTGGCCGGGCGCTGAACCCAAAAGTGTTCCTGCTCAAGCTGACCCCCGGCCTTGGCCCGGAACTTATCCCGGCCATCTTTCAACAATATGACTGTGTCATTGTGGAAAGCTTTGGCGTGGGCGGCATTCCCCAGCGGCTCATGGATGCCTTTGCCGAGGAGCTGGGCGACTACGACAAGACCCACAAGATCCTGATCCTGACCACGCAGGTCACTTATGAGGGCAGCGATGCGGGCATTTACGAGGTGGGCAAGCGGGTCAAGAACCGCTTCCGCTTCCTGGAGGCCCACGATATGACCATTGAGGCCGTTGTCACCAAGGTCATGTGGCTGCTGGCCCAGAACTGCGAGAACTTTGACCAGCTCCAGCAGCGGTTCTACCGGCAGATCAATTTTGATACATTCTATCATTGAAACAAACGGGAGATGCCCCACCGGCACCTCCCGTTTCTGTTATGCGAACACCAGCTGCACCAACAGCACATAACACACCGGAGCCCGGTACAGCCTGTATGGTTTTGGATTCTTTCATATACACTAACCCCCTGGATTGGTAGTATAACAGATCTCCGGGATTTTGCAAGAAAAATCCCGGGGCCGGATGTTTCCTGTCAATTTGAAAACTTTTTGTCCGTCACTCGTGGACTTTTGGCGAATCAGGACAAAGTTTTGCCAAAAGACTTGCACTTTGATGCTTTACTGTGGTAAAATCGAAGCGTACTTTCATTTGGAAAGACAAGGGGGAAAAGTATATGACCAACATCTGCATCATCGCCACCATCATCATCTATCTGGTGGCAATGCTGTTGGTTGGGTTTGCATACAGCAAGACCAACAACGACAGTACCGACTTCTACCTCGGCGGCCGGAAGATGGGCCCGCTGGTCACTGCCATGAGCGCGGAGGCCAGCGATATGTCCAGCTGGCTGTTGATGGGGATGCCGGGCCTGGCCTATCTGACAGGCATTGCCTCGCCGGGCTGGACCGCCATCGGACTGGCTGTGGGCACCTATCTGAACTGGCTCATCGTGGCGCGGCGGCTGCGGCGGTATTCGGCCAATCTGGAAGCCATCACCGTGCCGCAGTTCCTGTCCCTGCGCTTCCACGACCAGCGCAATCTGCTCAACGCACTGGGCGCGGTGATCATCATCGTGTTCTTCATCCCGTACACCGCTTCCGGCTTTGCCGCCTGCGGCAAGCTGTTCAACAGCCTGTTTGGCGTGGATTACATGGCGGCCATGGTGGTCTCGGCCTGCGTCATCGTGGGCTATACCATCACGGGCGGTTTCCGCGCCGTTACCACCACAGACCTCATCCAGTCCATCGTGATGAGCCTGGCCCTTGTGGCTGTGCTGGTGTACGGCATTGGCGCGGCGGGCGGCTGGGATGCCGTTGTGGCCAACGCCCAGAGCCTGCCCGGCTACCTGACCATGATGGCCAGCCACAACGCCGCCGAGGGTACGGCCACCTCGTACAGCCTGATGGACATCGTCTCCACCATGGCGTGGGGCCTGGGCTACTTCGGAATGCCCCACATCCTGCTCCGCTTCATGGCCATTGAGGATGAAAAGAAGCTGGTACTCAGCCGCCGCATTGCCAGCGTGTGGGTCGTCATTGCCATGACAGCCTCCATCATCATCGGCATGGTGGGCCTTGGCATGACCAAGGCGGGCGCGCTGGAGTACCTGAGCGGCTCCTCCAGCGAGACGGTCATCGTCCGCATTGCAAACCTCATTGCACAGCACGGCATTCTGGCAGCCGTTCTGGCGGGCCTGATCCTGGCGGGCATCCTTGCCGCCACCATGTCCACCGCCGACAGCCAGATGCTTGCTGCCGCGTCCAGCGTCTCCCAGAACATCCTGCAGGAGTTCGGCCACATGAAGCTGACTGAACGCCAGAGCCTGTTTGCTGCCCGCCTGACCATTATCTGCGTCAGCGTGGTGGGCGTGGTGCTGGCCCGTGACCCCAATTCCAGCGTGTTCGGCATCGTCAGCTTTGCATGGGCCGGTTTCGGCGGCGCGTATGGTGCCGTGATGCTCTGCGCCCTGTTCTGGAAGCGCTGCAACTGGCAGGGTGCGCTGGCCGGGATGCTCGCCGGCGGCCTGATGGTCTTTGTCTGGAAGTACCTCATCAGCCCGCTGGGCGGCGTGTTCAGCATCTATGAGCTGCTGCCTGCCTTCCTGACCTCGCTGCTGGTCTGCGTGGTGGTCAGCCTGGTCACCCCCGCCCCCTCGAAGGAGATCGAAGCTGAGTTTGAGGCGGCGAAATAAGAAACAATAGAAAGCAAGGGCCATTGCACAGATCCTCGTGCAAGGGCCCTTGCTTTATGCTCGGCGCACAACGCCGTTCTCAACAAAGAAAAGATTCGGCTAAGAAAAAATATTTTGTATACAAAAAAGAAAAGATTGTTTGTGTAGAATCACGAAAACGCTGCACGAATTAAAGAATACAACAAGAAATACTTTTAAATCGTAAATTCTTCAGGCGGAATCGTAAAAAAATTCTAACATTTTGGAAAGAGATGCCGTATCATGGATTCATAAATATGCATACGGCTTGCGGGCGGTGTGCCAAAATTGTCCGGAAATTTCAGGAAGGAGTATTTTCATGGGAAAATCAACAGTGGATGCGTCTGCAGGGTTTGGATTGCGTGATAAACTTGCGTACGCAGCGGGTGACTTTGGCTGCAATATGAGTTTTGCGCTCAAAGGCTACCTGACGATTTATTGGACGCAGTTTATGGGGATCGACAACTACCTGATGGCATCCCTTCTGCTGATCGTGCAGATCTGGGACGCAATCAACGATCCGATTATCGGAGCAATGGTAGATGCGGATACGCATAAATACCGCCGGAACAAGTTCCTTGCCTATATCTGGTTCGGTGCAATCGGACTGACCGTGGCCGGTGCACTTTGCTATCTGCCGTTCCCGCAGGCTCCCGGTATGGTCAAGAACATTCTGTTTGTGGCAGGCTATATGATCTGGGATGCTTTCTACACCGTTGCAAATGTGCCGTATGGCTCGATGCTGTCTCTGATCTCGGATGACCCGATCCAGCGTGCACAGCTGTCGACTTTCCGCTCCATTGGTTCTATGGGCGGTGCGCTTCTGACCGGTATGCTGATTCCGGTGATCATTTATGATAACCAGAACAACCTGCGTGGTGAGCAGATGTTTGTCATTGCTCTGATCATGGGTGTGATCGGTCTGATCTGCTTCCGCTTTATGGTCACGAACACAAAGGTGCGTGTGGACACCACGATCACTCTGAAAGAGGATGCACCGAAGTTCAACATCGTGAAGGCGTTCAACAACTTTATCCATAATCGCCCGGCTGTGGGCGCAACGCTGGCACCTATCGCAACGTTTATTGGTATGTATGGTGCCTCTACTGCAGGTCAGATCCTGTTCCAGGCTTATTTCAAGAATGCAAAGATCTCCGGCATTGTGGGTATGATCTCCTACTTTGGCGTTTTCATCTTCAGTCCTTTTGTGAGCCGTATCGTCAAGCGCTTTGGCAAGAAAGAAGCCGTGACCTTTGGTTCGGTCGTCTGTGCGCTGGCGTACGTCCTGATGCTGGTTCTGCCCATTACACCGGACAGCCGGGGCCTCGGCCTTTATGTCCTGTGTCAGGTCATTGCAATGCTGGGCGGCGGTATCGGAAGCTGCCTGAGCTGGTCTCTGATGGCAGATGCGATCGATTATAACGAGTGGAAATTTGGTGTGCGAGAAGAAGGCACTACCTATGCACTGCACTCCTTCTTCCGTAAGCTTGCACAGGGCATCGGACCTTCTCTGGGCCTTGTTCTGGCAACCAAACTGGGCTATGATGCATCTCTGAAGGCTGCACAGACGATCGAAGTGGCAACCCGGATGCGCTATCTGGTGCCGGTCATGTATCTGGGAAGCTATATCGTGATGATCATTGCGTACGGCGTGGTGTTCAATCTGGACAAAAAGACCCTGGCGCAGATGGAAAGCAATCTGAAAGAACGCCGGGCAAAGAACGAAAAGTAAATGGTCTTTAAATCAGAGGAATAGAAGAACGGGAAACTTCTGATAAGATGATAGAAAGCCCTCCTTTCGCTTGTGCGATGGGAGGGCTTTTTTCAGTTGATCAGAATCGCCATCATCTCAGCGCAGGGGATCGCGAAGCCGAACCCGAAGAAGAACAGCAGGTCGAGCACAAACTTCCAGAGCCGGACAGCAGGGGAGCAGAAGTTCATGGAGCGGGTGACGGAGGCACCTATCTCACCCCAGTGTCGGTAGTAGCCGGTCTGCTCAAAGTTGTTCCAGAGCTCCAGCGAGAGAAATTCTATCCCGACGAACAATGGGAAAAACACCCAGGAGGGAAGCCAGCCGTCTGCCTGCAGGTTCCCATTGCTCAGGGTACGCCAGTGGACGGCCATCCGGCCCGGGCAGGCGAGGATGCCCCAGATGGCCAGTGCGGCACTGAGCCAAAACAAAACTGCCCGTACCGAGCGCCAGTCAATGGATTGTTGACGGCGCAGCAGGGTAAAGAAATCTTCCAGCGGGACTTCCGGTGCAATATCTGCTTCCTGCGGGTCACGGCAGTGCATCAGGTCGGCAAGGGTCAGCCCCAGCGCGTCGGCCAGTGGTTCCAGCGTGTTGATGTCCGGCAGGCCGACCCCGCGTTCCCATCGGCTGACAGCCTTATCTGTTACATGCAGCTGCTGGGCCAGCTCTGCCTGTGTTAATCCCTGTGACTTGCGCATCCGGGCGAGAAATGCCCCGAACGTTTTCGCATCCATTGTGCTCACATCCTTTGGAAAAAGGATAGCATACCACGCACCAAAAGGCAACCGACGCTTTGTTTACCTGCTCCAAAACAAAAATCCCCCACCGCCTGTTCGGTCAATGGACAGGCAGCGGGGGATATTTTATATGGAGTTCAGAAGAAAAATGCTGGGATCAGAGCTTACAGCTGGGGGCCGGCAGAGACCAGAGCCTTGCCGTGCTCGTTACCCTCGTACTTCTTGAAGTTCTTGATGAAGCGGCCAGCCAGATCCTTGGCCTTCTCCTCCCACTGGGAAGCGTCGGCGTAGGTATCGCGGGGATCCAGGATGCCGGTGTCAACACCGTTCAGGACGGTGGGAACCTCGAAGTCGAAGTAGGGGATCTTCTTGGTGGGCACGTTGTTGATATCGCCGTTCAGGATAGCATCGATGATACCACGGGTGTCCTTGATGGAGATGCGCTTGCCGGTGCCGTTCCAGCCGGTGTTGACCAGGTAAGCCTTAGCGCCGCTCATCTGCATCTTCTTGACCAGCTCCTCAGCGTACTTGGTGGGGTGCAGCTCCAGGAAAGCCTGGCCGAAGCAAGCGGAGAAGGTGGGAGTGGGCTCGGTGATGCCGCGCTCGGTGCCAGCCAGCTTGGCGGTGAAGCCGGACAGGAAGTAGTACTGGGTCTGCTCGGGGCTCAGGATAGAGACGGGAGGCAGAACGCCGAATGCGTCAGCAGACAGGAAGATGACATTCTTTGCAGCAGGTGCAGAAGAGACGGGGCGGACGATGTTCTGGATGTGGTTGATGGGGTAGGACACACGGGTGTTCTCGGTGACAGACTTGTCAGCGAAGTCGATGTGGCCCTCGGCATCCAGAGTGACGTTCTCCAGCAGAGCGTTGCGCTTGATGGCGTTGTAGATATCAGGCTCGGAGTCCTTATCCAGGTTGATGACCTTTGCGTAGCAGCCGCCCTCGAAGTTGAACACGCCGTTGTCGTCCCAGCCGTGCTCGTCATCGCCGATCAGCAGACGCTTGGGATCGGTGGACAGGGTGGTCTTGCCGGTGCCGGACAGACCGAAGAAGATGGCAGTGTTCTTGCCCTCCATATCGGTGTTGGCGGAGCAGTGCATGGAAGCCATGCCCTTCAGCGGCAGGAAGTAGTTCATCATGGAGAACATGCCCTTCTTCATCTCGCCGCCGTACCAGGTGTTGACGATGACCTGCTCCTTGCTGGTGATGTTGAACATAACAGCAGTCTCGGAGTTCAGGCCCAGCTCCTTGTAGTTCTCGACCTTGGCCTTGGAAGCGTTGTAGACAACGAAATCAGGCTCAAAGTTCTCCAGCTCCTCAGCGGTGGGCTTGATGAACATGTTGGTGACGAAGTGTGCCTGCCAGGCCACTTCCATGATGAAACGGACAGCCATGCGGGTGTCCTTGTTTGCACCGCAGAAAGCATCCACAACGTACAGGCGCTTGTTGGACAGCTCCTTCTTTGCAATCTCCTTCACGGCAGCCCAGGCTTCCTCAGAAGCGGGGTGGTTGTCGTTCTTGTACTCGTCGCTGGTCCACCAAACGGTGTTCTTGGAGTTCTCGTCCATCACGATGAACTTGTCCTTGGGGGAACGGCCGGTGTAGATGCCGGTCATAACGTCCACAGCGCCCAGCTCGCTGACCTTGCCCACTTCGTAGCCTTCCAGGCCGGGCTTGGTCTCTTCCTCGAACAGCTGCTCGTAAGAGGGGTTATACACGACCTCGGTCGTGCCGGTAATGCCGTACTTGCTCAGATCTACCTTTGCCATAATACTTATACCTCTTCTTTCGTTCAGATCAATTCTGATCGCGCGACGCACATGCCCTTAGCCAATGGGCAGCGCGGGCGATGAAGAAATACAGATGCGTATTCTCCTGTTTATCATTATACATAAAATCGTTCCAAAATCAACCAGAGGGAACAAAAGGTTCTTATAAATGTAACAAATTTTATTCAGAATCTTAGCTGTTTGAAGTGATTTCATAAGAAGAAAGGGGAACCGCGGCGAACAAAATAAAGAAAAGAGACCCAAAACACAACTTTGATAATATTTTGTCGATTCTGGATGCAACTGGGTATCCCAGAGCGGAAAAACCGGGGCGGGAGGCCCGCAGCACAAATTTCTGAAAAACTTGAAATTTCCTGTTGACAAAGTACGACTGCTATGCTAAAATAATCGAGTCGGGAGCGAAACCCCGATGCAAAATGGACGTATGGCCCGTTGGTCAAGCGGTTAAGACAGAGGCCTCTCACGCCTTTAACATCGGTTCGATTCCGGTACGGGTCACCATTTTATAGTAGTAAAACGGCTGTACGCCGTTTTATATAGATGCCTCTTTAGCTCAGTCGGTTAGAGCACCTGACTGTTAATCAGGGTGTCGCCTGTTCGAGTCAGGCAAGAGGCGCCAGCAAAGCGATGGAAATGTTCCATCGCTTTTTTCTTTTTGTTGACAGCGAATGCGGCGGGGGATATACTTATAAATAACGATTAAACCTCTCAGTCCGCCTGGCGGCGGCCAGCTCCCCTGGTAGGGGAGCCCTTGGCAGAAGCAGAACGTTTTTCGGAAAAGGCAAGGCGGAGCAAGGAGACTTTTGAGGAGAAGAATTACAATGAAACAGATCATTCTGACCGGCGACCGTCCCACGGGCCGCCTGCATGTTGGCCACTACGTTGGCTCTTTGAAGGAGCGCGTGCGCCTGCAGAACACCGGCAAGTTCGACGAGATCTATATTATGATCGCTGACGCGCAGGCCCTGACGGACAACGCCGATAACCCGGAGAAGGTCCGCCAGAACATCCTGCAGGTGGCACTGGACTATCTGGCCTGCGGTCTGGACCCCACCAAGGTCCACATCTTTATCCAGTCCATGGTGCCTCAGCTGACAGAGCTGAGCTTCTATTATATGAATCTGGTCACGGTGAGCCGCCTGCAGCGCAACCCCACCGTGAAGAGCGAGATCCAGATGCGGAACTTCGAGACCAGCATCCCGGTGGGCTTCTTCACCTACCCCATCAGCCAGGCAGCGGATATCACGGCATTCGGTGCCACCACTGTGCCGGCCGGTGAAGATCAGATGCCGATGCTGGAGCAGTGCCGCGAGATCGTGCACAAGTTCAACGCCGTCTACGGCGAGACCCTGACCATGCCCGAGATCCTGCTGCCCCAGAACGCTGCCTGCCTCCGCCTGCCCGGCATTGACGGCAAGGCCAAGATGAGCAAGAGCCTGGGCAACTGCATCTACCTCTCCGATGAGCCCGAGGACATCAAGAAGAAGATCATGTCCATGTATACCGACCCCGGCCACCTGCGCGTGCAGGACCCCGGCAAGGTGGAGGGCAACCCCGTCTTCATCTATCTGGATGCATTCAGCCGCCCGGAGCACTTTGCCGAGTTCCTGCCGGAGTACCAGAACCTCGACGAGCTCAAGGCCCACTATCAGCGCGGCGGTCTGGGCGACGTGAAGATCAAGAAGTTCCTGAACAGCGTCATGCAGGCCGAGCTGGAGCCCATCCGCAACCGCCGCAAGGAGTGGGAGCAGCGCCTGCCCGAGGTCGTGGAGATCCTGAAGGAAGGCAGCGCCGTGGCCGAAAAGACCGCTGCCGCCACCCTGGCCAATGTCCGCAAGGCCATGCGTATTGACTACTTTGCGGATAATAACCTGCTGAAGTAACTACTTGTAAAATAAAATAAGCATAAAATAAGCGCCGCGCTCCCGGTTTGGGAACGCGGCGCTTACTGTTTATTTCAGGCGAAATCAGTTGTTATATGCGCGGGTCTTGATCTCCTCGGTGACCTTTGCGATGAATTCATCCACTTCCATCGTGGTGGTCTCACCCTTGCGGTCACGGACAGAGAGGTTGCCTGCCTCGGCTTCCTTTGCACCCAGAACCAGCATGTAGGGCACACGGTCCACCTGCTGTGCGGCACGGATCTTGTAGCCGATCTTCTGGTTGTCGTCGTCCAGAGCCACGCGGACACCGGCCTCCACCAGCTTCTCGGTGATGCTCTCCGCATACTCGAGGGTCTTTTCGGAAACGGGCAGGACCTTGACCTGAACAGGTGCCAGCCAGGTGGGGAACTTGCCCTTGGTCTCCTCGATCAGGTAGGCCATGAAGCGGTCCAGGGAGCCCAGGATCGCACGGTGCAGAACAACGGGGGTCTTTTCGGAACCGTCCTTGTCCACATAGGTCAGGTGGAACTTTGCGGGCAGGCAGAAGTCCAGCTGGCAGGTGGACAGAGTGTACTCAGCACCCACGGCGGGCTTGACGTTCACGTCCAGCTTGGGGCCGTAGAAGGCGGCCTCGCCGATCTCTTCGGTGAAGTGGATGCCCAGCTCGGTCAGCACCTCGCGCAGAGCGTTTTCGGCGTGGTTCCACATGGCATCGTCGTCGTGGTACTTCTTCTTGTCGGCAGGGTCGCGCAGGGACAGAACGCAGCGGTAATCGGTGATCTTGAAATCCTTGTAGGTCTCGAAGATCAGGTTGCAGACATCGGCGACCTCGCTCTTGATCTGCTCCGGAGTGCAGAACAGGTGGGCATCGTTCTGGCAGAAGTGGCGGCCGCGCTCAATGCCCTTCAGGGTGCCGGAGGACTCGTAGCGGAAATCGTGTGCGATCTCACCGATGCGCATGGGCAGGTCACGGTAAGAGTGGGGACGATTTGCGTAGATCATCATGTGGTGGGGGCAGTTCATCGGGCGCAGGACGTAGCTTTCACCCTCCATCTCCATGGCAGGGAACATGTTCTCGCGGTAGTGATCCCAGTGGCCGGAGGTCTTGTACAGGTTCACGGTGCCGATGCAGGGGGTCATCACGTGCAGGTAGCCGCGTGCACGCTCCTTCTCCTTGATATAGTTCTCCAGCTCCTGCCAGACGGTGTAGCCTGCGGGCAGGAACATGGGCAGGCCGCGGCCCACCAGGTCGTCGGTCATAAATAGGCCCATCTCCTTGCCGATCTTGCGGTGATCGCGCTCACGGGCCTCCTGCTGCTCTTTCTCCCAGGCGTCCAGCTCTTCCTGGTTGTGGAATGCCACGCCGTTGATGCGGGTCAGCATCTTGTTCTCTTTGTCGTTCTTCCAGTATGCGCCGGACTGCTGGGTGATCTTAAAGGCCTTCAGCGCCTTGGTGTAGGTCAGGTGGGGTCCGATGCACATGTCAACGTACTCGCCCTGCTGGAAGAAGCTGAACTCGGTCTCGTCGGCCAGGTCGGCCATGTGCTCGATCTTGTAGTGCTCCTGGCGCTCCTCCATCAGCTTCACAGCCTCGTCACGGGGCAGGATGAAGGGCTTGATGGCCAGATTTTCCTTGCAGATCTTGCGCATCTCTTTTTCGATGTTGGCCAGATCGTCATCGGTGAGCTTGGTGTCGCCCAGATCGACGTCGTAGTAGAAGCCGTTTTCGGTGGCAGGGCCAAAGGCGAAATCAGCCTCCGGGTACAGGCGCTTGATGGCCTGCGCCATGACGTGAGCAGCGGTGTGGCGGATAACATGCAGTTCCTGGTCCTGCGGGCACTCGTCCACATGGCCGTCTTTGTAGATGATCTTCATGGTGGTTCTCCTTTTGATGAAAGTTAAAACAAAAAAGCGCTCCATCCCGCTCAAATTTACGGGATGAAGCGCCTGAAGATTTCACGCGTTCCACGGTTCCACCCGAATTGCGTGCCCTTGAGAACACGCCACTCGCTGTGCTGTAACGGGCGCACCCGGCAGAGGTTCTCCTCTGCGCTCTGCGGTGGTAGAAGCCCGATGCACGGCAGGCTGCTTGCAGCACCCGGTATCCGGGGCAGCCCTCTCTGCGTCATGGGGAACGAGCTTCGGTTTGTCCGCATCATCGCTTTGGTCAGGATGAAACTACGCTGATTGTAGCACGATGGCGGCAAAAAATCAAGCTCTCCGCGGCGAAAATCTGCGAAAAATCATTCTTCTTTTTTCTTCAGCTTGACCCGCCACTTGTGGGAGGCGTACTCTGGCCGCAGCTTGTTGGTGACAAAGGTCTGGCTGCTGTAGAGGCCGTAGTGGCCCGAGAGCATGTAGCACACGCCGCAGCCCAGCGCAATAAGCTCCAGCCCCTGCCCGCCAAACAGCTCGAATCCCAGCAGGATGGAGGGGATCAGGGCGTTTGTGGCTCCGCAGAACACGCAGACCAGACCGATGGCACCGGCAAACCCGGCGGGCAGGCCCAGCAGGGGGCCAGCCACACAGCCAAAGGTGGCACCGATGAAGAAGCTGGGCACCACCTCGCCGCCTTTGAAGCCTACTGCCAGGGTCAGGGCGGTCAGGAAGATCTTGCACAGAAAATCCCAGGGCAGCGCGGCTCCCTGCTCCACGGCATCGGCAATGACGGCCATTCCGGCCCCGTTGTACCGCCCCACACCGAACAGATACGAGAACGCTACCACGGCTGCACCGCCCGCAAAAGCCCGGAGCCAGGGATTCGGGATCCGTTTGGGGATCCCGTGTTCCAGGGTGTGAAGCGTCCAGCAGAACAGCCGGGTCACGGCGGCACAGGCAATGCCCAGCAGGGCGGTCTGAAGCGCGGTTTCCAGCGTCAGGTGCGGGATGGAATTGAGCACAAAATTGGTCGGGGCGATCCCGAAGAACAGGGATACGCCGTAAGCAATGAGGGCCGAAGTGAACGCGGGCATAAAGGCCGAAGTGAACGTCAGCCCCACGTCCTCCACCATCATGGCAAACAGGGCAGCGGTCAGCGGGGTGCCGAACAGGGCGGAGAAGAACGCTGCCATGCCGCTGATGGTGGCGGTGCGGCGGACGTAATCGCTCAGATGGAGCAGTTTTCCCACGTTCCAGCCGATGCTGCCGCCCATCTGCAAAGCGGCACCCTCGCGGCCGGCAGAACCGCCGCACAGGTGGGTGAGCACCGTGCCCAGAAAGATGGCGGGCACCAGCAGCAGGCTGACCGGCTCGCCGCTCTGCACGGCGCGGATGACATTGTTGGTGCCCACGCCTTCGCACTTTGTGACCTTGTAGAGTGCCACGATGGCAAGGCCCGCCAGCGGCAGGCAGAGCAGCAGCCAGCTCTGCGCGGCCCGCAGCTCGGTGACGTACTCCACGCTCAGGTGGAACGCTGTGCCGACTGCGCCGCAGACCAGACCCGTGGGCACGGCCAGCAGCAGCCATTGCAGGACCACCCACAGGGCGGCTTTGGCCTCGCGGTTAAAATCATTCAAGTTGCTCATAGAAACTCCTGATACAAAAAAACTGAAAATTTTACACTCCAAAATAACACGCCCGCACGGGGATGTCAACCCGGAACCATTGCAGGGGGGCTCACATCGTGGTGACAACGACAAACCCCTGCTTCCTTGTGCGGAGGAAGCAGGGGTTCTGCCGAATGGATTTCAGAAAAAGGAAAAGGAGAACAAGGAGAACAAATATCGTCACGCTTTCAAAGCGGGACAGCGGTTGAAATTGTGCGGAGCGTTACTCCACATCCTGCAGGGCGGCGAAGTCCTCTTCGCCGGTGCGGATCTTGACCACGCGGGTCACGTTGTAGACAAAGATCTTGCCATCGCCGATGTGGCCGGTGTACAGGGCCTTCTTGGCGGCATCCACCACAGCGTCCACGCTGATCTTGGAAACGATGACCTCGACCTTGATCTTGGGCAGCAGGGTGCTGTCCACAGGCACGCCGCGGTATTTCTCGGTGGTGCCCTTCTGGATGCCGCAGCCCATCACCTGGGTCACGGTCATGCCGGTCACGCCCAGATCGTTCAGCGCGGTCTTGAGCTGATCGAACTTGGAGAGCTTTGCAATGATGGACACCTTGTGCATGCCGGTGTCGTAGATGCCATCGTGGATGACGGCAGGCTCCTTGACCACAGGCACGGCAGCGTTCATCTGCACGGCGCTTGCCTTGGAGGCATCATCCTCGCCCAGATCGGTGTTCTCGTTGGGCACCATGGCAGCCGCGTTGGCATCGGAGATGGAGAAGCCGGCGTAAGCGGAAGCCAGGCCGTGCTCGTGGATATCCAGGCCGTCGATCTCCACCTCTGCGGGGACGCGCAGGCCGATGGTTTTGTCGATGATCTTGAAGATGATGAACATCACGACCACAACGTACACATCAACGGTGATAAGGCCCAGCAGCTGGATGCCCAGCTGTGAGAGACCGCCGCCGTAGAACAGGCCCTTGCCCACGCCGTCGCCGCCGTTGGAGAACAGGCCGACTGCAATGGTGCCCCACACGCCGTTTGCAAAGTGAACGGAGACAGCGCCCACGGGGTCATCGATCTTTGCAATCTTATCAAAGAATTCAACGCTCAGGACCACAAGGATGCCGGCAACGAAGCCGATGATGAAGGCACCGAAGGGAGAGACCGCGTCGCAGCCTGCGGTGATGGCGACCAGACCGGCCAGAGAGCCGTTCAGGGTCATGGAGACATCGGGCTTGCCGTAGCGCAGCCAAGTGAAGATCATGGTCACACAGGTGGCAACGGCAGCGGCCAGGTTGGTGTTGAAGCAGACAAGGCCCGTCAGGGTCATGGCCTCATCGGTGGCAAGGCTCAGGGAAGAACCGCCGTTGAAGCCGAACCAGCAGAACCACAGGATGAACACGCCCAGTGCCCCGGCGGTCAGGTTGTGGCCGGGAATGGCGTGGGGGTTGCCGTCCTTATCGTACTTGCCGATGCGGGGGCCGAGCATTGCGGCACCCAGCAGGGCGATCACGCCGCCCACATTGTGAACGGCTGCGGAACCGGCAAAATCATGGAAGCCCATGCTCTGCAGCCAGCCGCCGCCCCACATCCAGTGGCCGCAGATGGGGTAGACCACCAGCGAAATGGCAGCGGAATAAACGCAGTAAGCCTTGAAGTTGGTGCGCTCGGCCATGGAGCCGGACACGATGGTGGCTGCCGTGGCACAGAACACGGTCTGGAACACGATGTACACCCACAGCGGGATATCAAGCCCCAGGTGGCTGTAATCGCCCTGAATGAACGGATCGAACCCGCCGATCAGCGCGCTTGTGCCGCCGAACATCAGGCCGAAGCCGATGACCCAGTAGCACGGTGTGCCGATGCAGAAGTCCATCATGTTTTTCATCAGGATGTTGCCGGTGTTTTTGGCGCGGGTAAAGCCCGCCTCACACAGCGCAAAACCGGCCTGCATAAAGTAGACCAGGAATGCCGCAACCAGCACCCAACAGGTGTTTATGGAACTGAACATTATAATACCTCCCCGGTTTGTAATGCGCTCCCCGCACCGAATGTGCGCGGGAGCCTTGTTCAGGAGGCCCTCTATTCCTCCCGAGCAATATCCAGCGAAAACACAAAAGGCGCTGGCGGAATCACTTCCGTCAGCGCCTTTGCTTTCGATGGCACGAGTATAGCCCCTTTGTGCAAAACTGTCAAGAGCCGGGGCACGATTTTTACGTTTTACACAACACAGAACCGAGAAAAAAGAGAAAAGCTTTACAAGTCATTCTTTTTTCTCGGCCTCACCGGCGGGCGTTTCTTCCTTTTTGCGGCCGGAGCGGTGCCCGCCCTCCATCTCCCAGTGGAGCATCAGGCTCATCATGGCGCGCAGGGCAAAGGTGGCCGCCAGCGGCACCACCGATTCCAGATTCTGCAGCAGGAAGGTCTTGGCGATCTCCGCCGACATCAGAAACTCCAGCGCCGTGGTCAGGCCGCTGGACATCTCGTGGAGGAAATCGTGCTGGCCATGGAAAAAGGTGACCCGCACATAGTGGTAGGTGGCCTTGACAAGGCTGGTGACGATGATGAACAGGCCGATGATCTCAGCCAGCCCGGAGATCAGCGGCACCGCCGTCTCCAGAAACCCCTCCATGCCGTGGGTGACGATCTGATTGAAATGGTATAACCATGCCATGTTAGACTTCCTCCCGTTTTTCGAATACCTCTGAGATACATGAGCGGCGGTGCGCTGTCAAGCGGCCATCAGCCCAGCTTTTTCTTCTGCTGGTGGGCCAGAATGGGCATGAGCAGGGGCGTGGGAACGAGCTTCTGGGCCGTGGTGGCAAGGCGCATCAGGGTGCTGGGCACGATGATGGTCTTGCGGCGGAGCATCCCGCGCATGGCTTCCTCCACGCAGAGCTCCGGGGTGATGCCCTTGAGGGCGAACACCACGTCGGCGCGGTCGTTGAACTCGGTGTCCACGGGGCCGGGGCAGAGGGCGCAGACGTAGACCGGGCTGTGCTGCTCCCGCAGCTCCTCAGCCACGCCGCGGGTCAGGCTGACAACGTATGCTTTGGAGGCGTAGTAGCCCGCCATATAAGGCCCGCCCGGCAGCAGGCCCGCCGAGGATGCCACGTTCAGGATGGTGCCAAAGCCCTGGGCTTCCATCTTGCGCAGAGTGAACTTGAACAGCCGGTGCATGGCCAGCACATTTACCCGCAGCATGGAAAGCTCCTTGCCCGCGTCCGTTTCGGAAAAGGCACCGCAGGCACCAAAGCCAGCGTTGTTGATGAACAGGTCGATGCGTTCGTCTGCCAGTGCTTCGCACAGGGCGGTGACCTGCGCATCCTGCTCAAGGTCGGCGGGTACGATGCGGCAGAGGGTGCCGTGTTTCGCCCGGAGCTCGGCGGCAAGGGTCTCCAGCCGGTCGCGGCGGCGGGCGGTCAGAATGAGCCGGAAGCCCAGCCTGGCATAGCGGCGGGCAAACTCCCGCCCGATGCCGGAGGACGCGCCGGTGATCCAGACAGTTTTGGTTGACATAAGCATTCTCCTTTTCTGCGGAAACTCCATTGCCTCTATTCTATCACGGCAGCGGGTGAGAATCCATGCAAAAATTCAAGGAAAAGCTATCCCTTGTTGCCCGGGAAAATTTGGAGTATAATAGACGCAAAGAACAGCGCACTGACGCAGGAGGAAAGAAAAATGAACAAACCGGTATTGGTGGTCATGGCTGCCGGCATGGGCAGCCGTTACGGCGGCATGAAGCAGATCGACCCGGTGGGCCCCAAGGGTCAGCCCATTGTGGAGTACTCCCTGTACGATGCCCACCGCGCAGGCTTTGAGACCGTGATCTTTGTCATCAAGCACGAGATCGAGGAGGCTTTCAAGGCCGCCATCGGTGACCGCGTCTCTCAGGGCATGAACGTGAAATACGCTTTCCAGCAGCTGGATGAGCTGCCCGCAGGCTTCACCATCCCCGAGGGCCGTGTCAAGCCCTGGGGCACCTGCCACGCCGTGCTGGCCGCAAAAGACCTCATTGATGGTCCCTTCGCCGTCATCAACGCGGACGATTACTACGGCCCCGAGGCCTTCAAGGTCATCTATGAGTATCTGTCCACCCATCAGGACAGCGCAGTTTACGATTACTGCATGGTGAGCTACCTGCTCAAAAACACCGTCTCCGAGAACGGCACCGTCTCCCGCGGTGTCTGCGTGGCGAACCCGGACGGCACCCTGCACAGCGTGACCGAGCGCACCGGCATCGAAACCTATGAGGGCGGCATCCGCTGCACCTCCCTCACCGGTGAGGGCACGGATGACCTGCCGGTGGAAGCACCTGTCAGCATGAACCTGTGGGGCTTCGGCAAGAGCTTCCTGGACGAGGCTGACCACCGCTTTGCAGGCTGGCTGCGTGAGAATCTGCCCAAGAACCCCCTCAAATGCGAGTATTTCCTGCCCACCGTGGCCAGCGAGCTCATCGATGAGGGCAAGGCAGCAGTCACCGTGCTCAAGAGCACCGATAAGTGGTACGGCGTGACCTACCGTGAGGATAAGCCCACCGTGGTGGCCGCCATCGCCCAGAAAACCCAGGAGGGTCTGTACCCCGAGGATCTGTGGGCGTGAGCAAAACAAAATTCGCTTGACTTTTTGAGCGATACAGCATATAATAAAGCTGTAAAAGAGATTGGTTGCAGTTCATAAAACTCACCAAGTAGCAACAAGAAGCCCCCGCGGTAGTGCGAATACCGAGGGGGCTTCCTGCTTGCTAAGGATTAGTGCTTACCGGCCTTGAACTGGTCGTCAAGCCACTTGCAGATGTAATAGCTGACTACACCCGCTGCGACGGACAGTGTAAAAGAGATTATAAAGTTCATAAAACTCACCCCCTTCCTCTTATAGATCGAGGTCGGAAGGCCGACAAGTACAGTATAACAGAAAATTCGACTCATTACAACGTAGAAGCACTGATATCCCAAGGGGCTGTGGGTATACGAAAAACGCTTGACTTTTGGCATTCCAACGCATATAATAGGAATGCGAAAGAGAATAAGGTGATATCCATAGGATCACCAAAGCAACAAGAAGCCCCTTTGACATTGCGACTGTCAAAGGGGCTTCCTGCTTGCTAAGGGTTAGTGCTTACCGGCCTTGAACTGTTCCTCATAATTACAACGCAGAAGCGCCCCATCCGGTGAAGGATGAGGCGCTTCTACGTATATTTGGGAATATTCGGGGATGGCGTTAGTTGTTCTTGAGCTCCTGTGCCTTCTGCCATGCATTCAGCACATCAAGCTTGCTTACGGGATTGGCCGGGAAGAACTTCATCTCTTCCGGAGCCGTGCCCTCATCGTTCAGGTCAGGGATAAGCTCATTTTCCATGGCCCAGCGGGCGGCGTGCTGCAGGTCCATATCCTGCGCTTCCTGCTCTACATCGGGGTAGAGCAGTTCGGATTCGGGCATGGGCTTGCCTGCATCTTCCCACAGCATCATGGCAAGGGCGCTGCGGTTGCTGGGGAAGTAGGGCAGAGCCATCAGCTTGCCTGCAAATTCAGCGCCCAGAGAATAGGCCTGATAGCCCAGCACTGCGGTGCCCACAGCAGCAGTACCAATGATCGCGGCAGTGCCCAGCACATTGGGCCCATCATCTTCAATGGTGGCATCGCGGTACTGTGCGGCAATATCCACCACATCACTGCTCATGGGGAAGGTGATGCTCTCAGCCTTGTAGTCCTGACCCAGCGGCAGGGAGAACTTGCCGGTAGACCAGATGTCAAACACCATGCCCTCAGGGATCTGGGTCTTGTCCAGCGTCACGGTCACTGTTGCGCCGTCCGGTACAGAGTAGGTCTTTTTGCCGGTGGTCTCGTCAGTGGTGACGGTCAGGGTATTGGTCACATCCTTGTCACCGTTTTTCACGGTAACAATGCCGCCGGTCACGGTCAGCGGGTGGCAGACTGCGGTATCGTGGGTGTGGTCAGCGGCGGCATCACGGTACTTTGCAGACACCTTCGCATCACTGCTCATGGGGAAGGTGATGCTCTCAGCCTTGTAATCCTGACCCAGCGGCAGGGAGAACTTGCCGGTAGACCAGATGTCAAACACCATGCCCTCAGGGATCAGGGTCTTGTCCAGCGTCACGGTCACTTTTGCGCCGTCCGGTACATCGTAGGTCTTTTTGCCGGTGGTCTCGTCAGTGGTGACAGTCAAGGTATCGGTCACATCCTTGTCACCGTTTTTCACGGTAACAATGCCGCCGGTCACGGTCAGCGGGTGGCAGACTGCGGTATCGGGGTGTGGTCAGTGGCGGCATCACGGTACTTTGCAGATACATTCACATCACTGCTCATGGTAAAGGTGATGCTCGTAGCCTTGTAGTCCTGACCTGTGAGGGAGAGATTGCCGGTAGACCAGCTGTCAAACACTTTGCCATTGGGCACTGCGGTCTTGTCCAGCGTCACGGTCACTGTTGCGTTGTCCGGTACATAGTAGGTCTTTTGGCCGGTGGTTGCGTCAGTGTTGCTGTTCAGCTTGCTGGTCACATCGCTGCCGTCGTATTTCACAGTAACAGTGCCGCCGGTCACGGTCAGCGGGTGGCAGACCAGAGCATTGGGGTCGAACTCCCAACCGGCATAGAGGGTGATGTCATCCGTAATTGCGGTATCTTTCACATAAAAGCGCTTGCCATCTTCGGTGTACCAGCCGGTGAACTTGTAACCCGTACGGGTGGGAGCATTGATGGCATCCAGATCGGTTGCCTTCAGATCGTTTGCCTTGGTATCAGTGATTTTTTCGGTCTCATAAACCGGCACCTCAGCGGAGCCGTTCAGGCTGCCGCCCTTGGCATCAAAGGTCACATGGCAGAGGCCAAGAAGCTTGTGTCCTGCCAGTTTGTCTCCAAACTGACCATGTACGGCGACCTTGTCTTTGTTGGAGTAGATGACACATTCAGGCCGACAATTTTCCAGACTGTCATCGAAGAAAGTAGTCAATCCAGCAGGGAGTATAATGTATTCCAGTTTGGAGCAATCTGCAAAGGTCTTATGGTTAATGGTTTTTACCTTTTCCGGGATGGTGATGGACTCGAGTTCTGAGCAGCGTGCAAAAGCATATTCTCCGATGGAAGTCAGATTTTTGGGAAGAGTGACGGTCTTCAGAAAAGTACTTCCTAGAAAGGCGAAATTGCCAATGGTTTGAATGTCGTCATACAGCGTAAGCGATTTGAGATATGTGCTGCCTGCAAAGGCATAATTTCCCATCGATGTTATAGGACCCTTGATGGTAAGAGGGTTCAAGTTGGTGCAACCTTCAAAGGCATAATAGCCGATGGAAGTGACGCTTTGTGGAATGGTGACGCCCGTCAGTGAAGTGCAATTTTCAAAGGCATAATTGCCGATCGTCTTAATCTTCTCACCTAACGAAAGCGTTGTAAGAGCACTGCACCCATCAAAGGCCCTCTTACCGATGGAAGTGACGTTTTGTTGAATGGTGACGGAGCGAATTTTGCTACAAAGTGGGTTCCCTTGGTGGCCATCGTAAGGGTTGGCGGCAAATGAATATTCTCCCAAACCGGTTACAGGGTGGCCGCCCAACTCTGAGGGTATTTTGATGTCGTAGAAGTTAGGGTTTGCTGAACCAACAGGGCCAAGAAATTCTGTGATGGTTGCATTACCGTCTGCATTTACCTCATAGGCATACTTGTAATCGCCAACGATCTCTTCTGGGTCAGGTGACGATGACGTGTCTGCTGCAAATGCCGTGACTGCCGACAGGGGCAGCATGGTGATCATCATGCAGACCGCAACCAATAAGCTGATCAAACGCTTTGGTCTCATAATTTTTTACTCCTTTTCAATGATTTCCCAAAAACTCTCTCTATTTCAGCCAAAACAAAAGAGCGCCGCACCGGCCAAACGGCTGGTACGACGCTCTGAACCCTTGTAGGCCCGCTGTGCGCTCGCTCTCCTGAAGGGAAGCCGACGCATCTTCACAAGGAGGTGCAAGGTTTCGTATTACCTTACCCGGAGAGAATAACGTGCGGCTGGCTGCCATATTACAGGCCCTGTAGCTTTGCGTCGCAGCCTTTCGACTGGTTTGCCGATTCTTCAGTTTTTAGCGGGAATAGCATATTACACAGGATAAGATACTATTTTTTTTTTTTTTTTTTTGTCAATATGACGAAAAAAGATTTGGAAAAGTATACAAAAAAGGAGCGTACAAGGTGGAAAACAGAATGAAAACAAAATCGTGCGGCGGCGCAAGATCTGCCTGATCTTATGGAGGACGCGGCAAAATGAAAATGCCCCTGACCGAAAGAAGCCGGTCAGGGGCATTTGGGGTTGCTGCAACGGTCAGGGTCAGTGTTTGCGCTCGTACTTCAGGCGCTCCCGCAGCTCGTCCAGAGAGCGGTGCTTTTCGCCGTGGCGCAGCTTGGGGTAAGCGCGGAGCATACGGCCCTTGCCAAAGTACTTGGAGCTCCGGGTGCGGGCGCGCATCTCCTCGCTGCGGGCCTGCAGCTCCTCGGCCAGCTGTTCCAGACGGAGCAGCTCTGCCGTGCGCTCTGCGGTGCCCTTGGCAGCCAGCTTGACGGCAGTGGCGGCCTCAGAGGCATTGAGCCGGGCCTCCTGGGAGGACTTGCGGGCAGCCTCCATGGCCTCGTCGGCCTTGGCGCGCAGGGCGGCAGCGGCATCCCGGGGGCTCAGTTTGGCGGCATTGTCCCGGGCCTCGGCAGCCGCCAGCTTGAGCTGCAGGCGGCTCTCGTCCATCTTCTGGTCCACATCCATGGCGGTGGTGCCCAGCAGCTCGGTCATGGCATCGGACACGGCGTGCATACTGTCGGCCACCTTTTCCAGGGCATCCAGCTCACGGGCCAGGTCAGAGGCCGCAAAGGCAGTCACCACCACGTCGGCGGCGTAGCAGGCGTACAGGATGCACATGAGGACAAAGCCCACCATCTGGGGGACCATCTCCACAAAGCCCGCGATCACGGGGTGAACGGCCTTCATCACCACAACGGTGCCCACGCCCCACAAAAGGGAGAACTCCAGGCAGATATATCCGCCGATGTTGAAGGGGAAGTCGCTGTAATCCCACCACCGGGTGTGGTAGAGCTTGTAGAGCGCCCAGCCGCCCACCAGTTCCAGCACGCTGGGCAGGATCACGCCGCCGAGATAGAGCAGCAGCAGGTTGTCTGCCAGCGGCGAAAGGGTGAACAGCACAATGATCATGCCAAAGCCGTAGATGGGGCAGACCGGGCCGTTCAGAAAGCCGCGGTTCACCAGCTGGCCGGTGGAAACGGCGGCATAGATGACCTCCAGGCACCAGCCCAGGCAGGAGTAGATCAGGAAAAACGCCAGGATCTGATACAGCGAAAAGCCGCAGACCATGGTGTTGACAAAAAAGGACATCTTACTCCTCCTTTGCGGCGGCAGCGGCTTCCTCCGCAGCCTTCCTCTTTTTCAGGACCTTGGGCTCGATCCAGGTCACGGCGGCATCGCCGGGCAGCTTTCTGGCGATCAGGGCCTTGATCTTGATGCCCATCTCGGTGAACATCCCCTCGTGCTCGGTGCGGATGTTCCACTCCGGCTCGTTTTCGTGCAGGTCAAAGGTCTTCCAGGTGATCTCGTAGCCGGAAGCGGGGAAATACTCCAGGCTGTCGCGGAACAGGTCGTCGTCATCGGTCTTGAAGTAGATCTCGCCGCCGTCCTTCAGGAATTCGCGGTACTGGATGAGCTGGCGGGGATAGGTGAGCCGGTGCTTGTTGGAGGAAGCGTTCTTGCTCCACGGGTTGCAGAAGTTGATATAGATGCGGCTGACGGTATCCTGGGCGGTGAGCACGCCCTTGATGCGCTCGATGTCGGTGCTCATGATCTTCACATTGTCGATGGGGCGGCCTGCCTCGGTGTAAGCGGCCTCGATCTTGCGCTTGGCAAGGATCAGCACCTTGTCGGTGATGTCGATGCCCAGATAGTTGTTCTCCGGGTGGGCGCAGGCCAGCTGGGAGATAAAGCCGCCCTTGCCGCAGCCCAGCTCCAGCACAAAGGGCTGCTCCGGGCGGGCATACTGTGCGTGCCACTTGCCGCCCCAGATCAGGGGCTCGTGGACGTGGAAATCGGCGGCCATCAGCTCATCGTGGGCGTAGGGTTTGAAACGCATTCTCATAGTTTGTTGTTCTCCTTAAAATTAACGTGGCTCGCCCTCTCCGTCTTTGCTTCGCAAATCCACCTCTCCCAAAGGGAGAGGCCTTGGCAGTGCGGAAAACTTACCGGTTTTGCCAAGGGCTCCCCCTTTGGGGGAGCTGGCGCGTCAGCGCCTGAGAGGGCGAGGATGCTTACCGGTCTTGCTCCCGCAAAAATTCTTCCACCTGTTCCGGCTCTGCGGCGCAGCTTCCCTGACAGATGCCGGGTTTGCCGCCGCCGCGGCCATTGAGGGCGGCGTTCAGGGCTTTGGTCAGGGCGCGGACATCGCCGCCCGCCTGGGCAAGGCAGTAGCCGGTGCCCTTTTCGTTGGGGGTCAGGGCCGCGCACAGGCCGGTGGTGGCTTCGCTCAGGCGGACAGCCAGCCGGTGCAGGCCGTCCGGGTCCAGCCCCGGCACGATGCGGATGGCATCCGCACCGGGCGTTACCTGCGCGGCCAGCGCGTCAAAGAGCTGGCTGCACAGCCCGAAGTGGGTGAATTTCAGGGCGGTGTACTCGTCATACACCCGGTGCACGGCGTTGGCCGTCTCGCTGGCCTTGGCGCTGAGCAGGGCACCGATCTCTGCCTGCCGCGCCCGCATGGCCTGTGCGGCTTCCAGCGCGCGCCCGCCGCAGACGATGCTCAGGCGCACGCCGCCCTTATAGTTTTCGGCGGCCAGGATCTTGATCTGGCCCACCGCGCCGGTAAAGGCGGTGTGGGTGCCGCAGCAGGCACAGACATCCGCCCCGGGGATGGTCACGATCCGCACCTGCCCCTCGATCTCCTTTTTGGAGCGGTAGGTCAGGGCGGCCAGCTCCTCCCGGGTGGGGTAGGTGATGTTCACCGGCACATTCTCCCAGATGATGCGGTTGGCGGCAGTCTCGGCCGCTTTCAGCCCCTCGGCGGAGATGGGGATGTTCGTGTCCATCCGCACGGCATCGGAGCCGATGTGGAAGCCCACGTTCTCGGCCCCGAACATGCTGTGCAGGATGCCGGAGAGGATGTGCTCGCCGGTGTGCTGCTGCATTTTGTCAAAGCGCCACGCCCAGTCGATGGCCTGTGCGGCTTCGGCCCCGGGCACCGCCCCGGCGGGCAGGGAAGTGACCATGTGCCAGATGACACCCGCCTGCTCGTGGACATCGGTGACGGTCAGCACCGTGCCGTCGGCAAGGGTCAGGGTGCCCCGGTCGGCAGGCTGGCCGCCGCCCTCGGGGTAAAACACCGTGCCGTCCAGCGCAATGCGCCCGCCGCCGGTCCGGCTGTCCGGCTCTGCGGCTAAAATATGCCCCACCGCCTCCCGGCGGTAGGCATCGTGTTCATAGTATTTTTCGGTTGGCTGCATAAGCACCTCCTAATATAAAAACAAGTATACCACGTTTTTTGCATGTGGAAAATAGTCTGCGGTTATGTTATGATAGAAAACAGACAAGCCCCAGCAAAAAGTTTGAGACGAGGAAGGATTTACAATGCGTGAAAGTGGTATTCTGATGCCGGTGTCCAGCCTGCCCGGCCCCTACGGGATCGGCTGCTTTGGCAAAAAGGCGCTGGAGTTTGTGGATTTCCTTGCGGCGGCAGGCCAGAACATCTGGCAGATCCTGCCCCTGAGCCCCACGGGCTATGGGGACAGCCCCTACCAGAGCTGCTCTGCCTTTGCGGGCAACCCCTATTTCATTGATCTGGATGCTCTGAAAGCTGAGGGGCTGCTGACAGCCGCCCAGCTCAAGGCCGAGCCTTGGGGCAAGGACCCGCTGAATGTGGATTACGGCACCCTGTACACCAGCCGCTACAAGGTCCTGCGCGCCGCCTATGCCGCCTGGCGCAGGCAGTGTGCGGGCCAGCACGGCTGTGCCCATTACTATCCGGATGCGTACTATGCCTTCACGCTGGAAAACGAGGGCTGGCTGGAGGATTATGCCCTCTACATGGCCCTCAAGACCGCCAACGGCATGAAGAGCTGGACCGAGTGGCCCCGGGAGTACCGCAAGCGGGAGCCGCAGGCGCTGGAAGCTTTTAAGGCAGAGAACGAGGAAGAGATCGGCTTCTGGAAGTTTCTGCAGTACGAGTTCAGCATCCAGTGGAAGAAGCTGAAAGCCTACGCCAACGCCAACAACGTGCAGATCCTGGGCGATATCCCCATCTATGTCTCGGCAGATTCCGTGGATGCCTGGGTGGGCGGCCCGCTGTTTGAGCTGGATGCAGACGGTGGCTTTGCCCGGGTGGCGGGCTGCCCGCCGGATTACTTCTCGGCAGAAGGCCAGCTCTGGGGCAACCCGCTGTACAACTGGCCCTACCATAAGCAGACCGGATATGCCTGGTGGATCCAGCGTGTCCGCCATGCGCTGGGCATCTATGACCTGCTCCGCATCGACCACTTCCGCGGTTTTGACACCTACTGGGCCATCCCGGCAGACAGCACTACCGCCAAGACCGGCAAGTGGGAGACCGGCCCCCGGATGGAGCTGTTCAACGCGCTGGAAGGTGCGCTGGGCAAGCTGCCCATCATCGCCGAGGATCTGGGTGAGCTGTTCCCCAGTGTGCGGGAGCTGCTGGCAGACAGCACCTTCCCGGGCATGAAGGTGCTGCAGTTCGCGTTCGGCGGCGGGGACAGCGAGTACCTGCCCCACAACCACGTCAAGAACAGCGTGGTCTACCCCGGCACCCATGACAACACGACGCTGACCGCCTGGTGGGACGAGAGCGCATCGGCCAAGGAGAAGGCTGTGGCCGCCGCCTATCTGCATCTGACCGGCTGTCAGCCCACCGCAAAGGAGGTGGCCGCTGTCAAAACAGAGGCGGCCCGCACCGCGCTGCTCCGGGCTGCGCTGGGCTCTGTGGCCGACCGTGCCATCATCCCCATGGCCGACTGGCTGGGCCTGGGCGAGGAAGCCCACCTGAACAGCCCCGGCAAGCTGGGCGGAAACTGGAGCTGGCGCGCCGCCGATGGGTTCGACACTGCCGCGCTGGCCAAGCGCATTCTGGCGGAGTGCGCCGTGTACTGCCGTACATAACCGGGCCGGAAACCCGGAGTGTGTTTAGCAGTTTGACGAAAATGTAAAAAATTACGTTAAAGTTTGTGCGTTTTGCTGGAAACGCCCGGCACAAGGTGGTATAATTCCGGTAATGGGGCTGCGCTTTCAGCGGCCGTGTGGCAAAGCTGTGCCGGAAGGGAGAGAGTCCGGCACCAGATAATGGGGAAAAACGCATGAAAAAAGAATGGACGGAACAGGATCTGCGCGCCTTTGCAGAAAACGCACAGACCGCCTTTGAGGACGTGACCCTGACGGAAGCCGATGAGGAGACCGCGGACACCTGGCAGGACGATGGTCTGCAGGTGGATTATGTCCTGCGCAATGGGCAGGTGGACTGCGTGCTGCGCCGCCTGATCGAGGCGGACGGCAAGCTCTGGCAGCTGCAGATGACGGCTCCGCTGGCGGGCAGCGACCTGCCGGAGGATCGGATGACCGCGCGGGAGCGGGAGCTCTGCCGGGACGATATGAATCACGATTTCCTGACCGGCGTGTTCAACCGCCGCTATTTTGAAACGGAGTTCTGCACCCGGCTGGATGAGTGGACGGATGCTCACCGCTGTGCTTCGCTGGCGCTGGTGGCGCTGGACGATGAGGACGGGATGCGCGCCCGGCAGGGCGATGCCGTGATGAACCAGCTGGTCTGTTTTGTGGCCAACCAGTGGAAAAAGTACTACGACCGCCCTGCAGAGCGGGTGGTCTGCCGCCTGACGGACACGCTGTTCGCCATCGGCTGCGCGGATAAGAACTGCGCAGAGCTGGCCGAGGAGCTGAACGGCATTTATGCCGAGATGCCCCGCGCGTGCGTGGCCTCGGTGGGCCTGATGCGCCGGGTGCCGTTCACCCAGTCCATCGGCTGCGCCTGCACCGGCGAGGTGCGGGGCAAAAACTGGGACGCACTGTATCAGCTGTGTGAGCAGCGCCTGAAGGCGGCCCAGACCGCCGGCGGCGACCAGATCTGCAGCAAATAAACCGAATGCATAAAATCCCCCTTTGCGGTACAAGCTAGTGCCACAAAGGGGGATTTTTGTATGGAAAATCAGAAAAATGATAACCTGAATCTGCTGGAAGCGGTGGTGCAGAACACGGAGATGGGCAAGAACACGCTGGAACAGATCGTGCCCATGACCGAGGACCCTGCCTTCCGGGCCGAGCTCCTGCGGGAGCGGAACCTCTACCGGGAACTGAATCAGGAGGCCCACACCGCCATCGAGGCCTGCGGCGGCACGGCTCAGGGCCAGAGCATCATGGCAAAGCTCAACACCAAAATGGGCATCGGCATGAAAACGCTCACCGACAGATCCACCCGCAATCTGGCCGAAATGCTCAGCGAGGGAAGCAGTCAGGGCGTGATGGACTGCATCAAGAGCCAGAAGGATTATCCCGATGCGGCCCCCGGTTCCAAGCGCCTGATGCAGAAGCTGCAGGATCTGGAGGAAGAGAACCGGCTGAAACTGGAGCAGTTTCTGTAAAGGTTGCTCAGAGTGCTTCCACCATGGCCGCCACGATCCGGGTGGCGGTAGCCACGTACTCGGTGATGCTGAACTTCTTGACCACCAGCACCTCGTGGCCGTCCTCGTCGGCGTTATCGCTCATGGCACGGAGGATGACGCAGGGCACATCGTTCTTGGCGGCGATCTGGCTCACAGCCGCGCCCTCCATCTCCACGCAGTCGGGGGCGCATTTGGCCTCAATGGCGGCCTTGGTCTCGCTGTCGCCCACGAACAGGTCGCCGGTGGCGATCTTGCCGGTCAGGGCCTTGACCCCGGCCTCGGCGCAGGCTTTTTCAGCGGCGGCGATGAGGGCCGGATCACCGGCGTACTCCTTCAGGTAGGGCGGGTTCTGGCAGATCATATCCAACTGGGCATCGTGGTAGAGCACCGTCTTGCCAATGACCACATCACCAATGCCGATCTTGCTGGTCATGTTGCCTGCAATGCCGGAGAAGATGATCTTCTCGGCACCGTACCGGGTGATGAGCACCTGGGTGGTGGCGGCGGCATTGGCCTTGCCCATGCCGGCACAGCAGACCACCACCTGCTTGCCTGCCAGCGTGCCCTTGTGGTACTCCACGCCGCCGTAGGGCTCCACGGTGACGTTTTCCAGCTTTGCACACAGCTGATCGACTTCATCGGGCATTGCGCCCATAATTCCGATAATCATATAGATGTCCTTCCTCCCGGGCAAAAGTGTTTCCCACGCGCCGCGCGGGAGACACTTTTATCATACATCAGACGTTGAAGAGGAATTCGATGACATCGCCGTCGTTCACAACGTACTCCTTGCCTTCGGTGCGCTGCAGGCCCTTGGCCTTAACCGCAGCATAGTCGAAGTTGTTGGCTTCCAGGTCGCCATAGCCGATGACGCTGGCGCGGATGAAGCCGCGCTCGAAATCGCTGTGGATCTTACCGGCGGCCTGAGGTGCCTTGGTGCCCTTGCGGATGGTCCAGGCGCGGCACTCCTTTTTGCCGTCGGTCAGGAAGGAGATGAGGCCCAGCAGGTCGTAGCTGGCGGTGATCAGGTTGTCCAGGCCGCTGGCCTCGATGCCCATCTCGGCCAGGAAAGCCTTCTTCTCCTCGGGGGAGTAGTCGGCAATGTCCTCTTCGGTCTTGGCGCAGATGGGAATGTAGCGGGCCCCCTCCTCGGCGGCGCGGGCGGCCACCAGCGGGACATAGCGGTTATTCTCAATGCCCTCCATCAGATCATCCTCGCCCACGTTGCAGGCGTAGAGCACGGGCTTGGAGCTCAGCAGGCCCATCTCGTGCAGCACGGCCTGCTGCTCGGCATCCCCCTCGTCAAAGTCAAAGCTGCGGGCGGGCTTGCCTGCGCTCAGGTGGTCGGCCAGCTTCTGCAGCCAGGCGGCTTCAGCGGCAGCCCCCTTGTTGTTGCCGCTCTTGGCAGCCTTGGCCATCCGGCCCGCGCGGTTCTGAACGACCTCGAGGTCGGAGAGGATCAGCTCGTAGTCAATGGCATCGATGTCAGCGATGGGGTCCACGGCCTCGGCCTTGGTCACGTCCTCCACCACATGGATGATGTTGTCGTCATCAAAGCAGCGCACCACGTGCACGATGGCATCGCACTCGCGGATGTGGCCCAGGAACTTGTTGCCCAGGCCTGCACCCTGGCTGGCACCCTTGACCAGACCGGCGATGTCCACAAACTCCACGATGGCAGGGGTCTTCTTGTTGGTCTGCCAGATCTCAGCCAGCTTGTCCAGCCGCTTGTCCGGCACGGCCACGATGCCGCTGTTGGGCTCAATGGTGCAGAAGGGGTAGTTGGCAGCCTCCGCGTTCTTGGTGGAGGTGATGGCGTTGAACAGAGTGGACTTGCCGACGTTCGGCAGACCGACGATACCTAACTTCATATAAAATACGCTCCTTACACGTTTTTTTGGCATAACGATACAACTATCATTATACGCGATGAAAACCCGGAGCGCAAGGGGATGGGCGCAAAACAACGGATTTACACGGCGGGAGTTCTATATTATACTGTTCTTAAAATACGAACCGATTTCCAGAAGGGAAGGCAGGAGGATGTTATGGAACGCAACGACCCGCGCTATCAGGCTTATGTGGAGATCCTGAAGGAGGAGCTGATCCCGGCGATGGGCTGCACCGAGCCCATCGCGCTGGCCTATGCGGCGGCAAAAGCCCGCGAGGTGCTGGGGGTGCTGCCGGACAGCGTGCAGCTGCAGGTGAGCGGCAGCATCATCAAGAACGTGAAAAGCGTCATCGTGCCCAACACCGGGCACCTGAAGGGCATGGAGGCGGCGGTGGCGGCAGGCATCATCGCCGGTTCCGCCGAGAAGGAGCTGGAGGTCATCTCGGAGGTCAGCGAGGAAAAGAAGGCTGCCATCCGGGACTATCTGCAGACGGTGCCCATTTCCATCCAGCACACCGAGCAGGGGCATGTGTTTGACATCGTCGTCACCGAGCGCTGCGGGCAGGACTACGCCCGGGTGCGCATCGCGGACTACCACACCAACATCTGCCGCATCGAGAAGAACGGCACGGTGCTGTACGAGGTGCCCCTGCTGGACGAGACCGTGCAGGAGGATGCCCGCGCCGACCGCAGCCTGCTGAACATGCAGGACATCTGGGACTTTGCCGAGACCGCCGACCTGCGGGACGTGGCAGACCTGCTGGAACGGCAGATCCGCTACAACAACGCCATTGCAGAAGAGGGCCTGCTGGGCGACTACGGCGCCAACATCGGGCGGGTGCTGCTGACCACTTACGGCAACGATGTCTCCAACCGCGCAAAAGCCAAGGCCGCCGCCGGCTCCGATGCCCGTATGAACGGCTGTGAGCTGCCGGTTGTCATCAACTCCGGCAGCGGCAATCAGGGCATCACCTGCTCGGTGCCCCTCATCGAGTACGCCAAGGAGCTGCACAGCGGCAAGGAAAAGCTCTACCGCGCCCTCATCATCTCCAATCTGGTGGCCATCCACGAAAAGACCGGCATCGGCACCCTGTCTGCCTACTGCGGCGCTGTCAGCGCGGGTGCGGGTGCAGGCGCAGGCATCGTGTACCTGTGCGGCGACGGCTATCAGGCTGCCATCCACACGGTGGTCAATGCCCTTGCCATCGTGTCCGGCATCGTGTGCGACGGAGCCAAGGCCTCCTGCGCCGCAAAGATCGCATCTTCGGTGGATGCGGCGCTGCTGGGCTACAACATGTACAAGTGCAATCAGGAGTTCAAGGGCGGCGACGGCATCGTGATGAAGGACATCGAGACCACCATCAAGGGCATCGGACGTCTGGGCAAGGACGGCATGAAGGAGACCAATGAGGAGATCATCCGGCTGATGATGAGCTGAGCGGCGGAGCCTGCGTCCCAAAAAATCATACAAAACCTTCTTTATTTTGTCATAACTCTTCCGTATAATAAGAAGTGGAATACTTTGTCACAGGGCCCGAAAGGGCCGGAACATACAGAATTGGGGAGGAAACCACTATGGCCAACGAAAAGATCCTCGTCGTGGACGACGATACCAACATCTGCGAGCTGCTGCGGCTTTATCTGACCAAGGAGGGCTACCAGGTCACCACCGCGAACGACGGCGAAGAAGGTCTGGACAAGTTCAATCAGGTCAAGCCCGATATGGTGCTGCTGGATGTGATGATGCCCAAGATGGATGGCCTGGAGGTCTGCCGCCGCATCCGCAAGCTGGGCAACACCCCCGGTGATGATGCTGACCGCCAAGGGCGAGACCTTTGACAAGGTGCTGGGCCTGGAGCTGGGCGCAGACGATTACATGGTCAAGCCCTTTGACGCCAAGGAAGTGGTGGCCCGCATCAAGGCGGTGCTGCGCCGCTGCACCACCACCACCGCCCAGACCGAGAGCACCGAGGGTGTGATCGAGTTCGACAACCTGCGGCTGGACATGAACAGCTACGAGCTGCGGGTCAAGGGCAAGGTGGTGGAGGCTCCCCCCAAGGAGCTGGAGCTGCTGAACTGCCTGGCCTCCCACCCCAACCGCGTTTACACCCGCGACCAGCTGCTGGACGAGGTGTGGGGCTTTGAGTACTACGGCGACAGCCGCACCATCGATGTCCATGTCAAGCGCCTGCGCGAAAAGCTGGCAGGCGCTTCCGACAAGTGGGAGCTCAAGACCGTCTGGGGCGTGGGCTATAAGTTCGAGGTGCGTCAGTAATGCGCAAAAGTATTTCGGTCACCTTCTTTTCGATGGTGGCCACCCTGCTGGTGCTGGGCACGGCGGTGCTGGGCTGTTCCGAGTGGCTGCTGTTCAGCCGCTATTTTGCCCAGGAGCGGTACGACACGCTGGACAGCGTGGCGGATGTGACCCAGCGCGCGGCGGATTATATCGTGCAGCAGGCGGCTCTGCCCAAGGGGGCCGAGCTGGATGCCCTGAACACCAAGCTGGAGATCATCGGCGAAAGCGCCGAGGCTTACCTCTTTTTCACCGATGAAGAGGGCAGAATCCTCATTGCCTCCAACCCCGAGATGGTGGGAACAGATGTTGTGGGGCCGGAGCTTATGAAAAAAGTTGCCGGGGATCAGCCCTACCACACCCTGAGCACGCTGGACGGTGTGCTGACCGAGAAGAGCTATGTCTCGGTGCGGCACATGCAGGATGCACGGGGCAACAACAGCGGCTATCTCTTCCTCTGCTCCTCCGGTGCGCGGCTGACCGACTTCAAGGAGGAGTTCTGGTCGAACTTCTTCTTCTCGGCCTGCGTCATGCTGCTCTGCGCCAGCGTGCTGACCTCCTTCCTGATGCGGAAGCTGACCGACCCGCTCCAGAAGATCACCGATGCCGCCCAGCGGTTCGGCGGCGGGGACTTCTCTGTCCGTGTTGAGGGCGTGGAAGGTGAGGGCGAAGTGGTGGATCTGGCCCACACCTTCAACCAGATGGCGGAGAACATCCAGTCCAACGACAATTCCCGCGGCCAGTTCATGGGCAACATCGCCCACGAGCTGCGCACCCCCATGACCACCATCAAGGGCTTTGTGGACGGCATTCTGGACGGCACCATCCCGCCCGATATGCAGAACCACTACCTGCAGCTGGTCAGCGAGGAGACCGGCCGTCTGGCCCGGCTCATCCAGAACATGCTCGATCTCTCCAAGCTGGAAAGCGGCGAGTATCAGGTGAACGCCCGGATGTTCAACATCTGGGAGACGCTCACCGGTGTGGCCCTTTCGGCGGAGCAACGCATCAACGACGGCATGATCGATCTGGAAGGCCTGACCATGGATGAAAAGGTGCTGGTCTACGCGGACCCCGACCTCATCCATCAGGTGGCTTATAACATTCTGGACAATGCCATCAAGTTTACCCCGGCGGGCGGCACCATCAAGTTCCATGTGGAGAAGCTGGGCCCCGAGGTGGAGATCTCGATCTGGAATTCCGGTCAGGGCATCAGCCCCGAGGCGCTGCCCTATGTGTTCCAGCGCTTCTACAAAGAGGACAGGTCCCGCGGCCTGCACGCCCGGGGGGCTGGTCTTGGCCTGAATATCTGCAAGGTGCTGGTCAACCTTTCCGGAGGCCAGATCCGTGTGGAGAGCCAGCAGGGCGAGTGGTGTCAGTTCGTGTTCACCCTGCCCGCCACGCCCCCCAACCCCAGCGGCATGAAGCGCCTGCCGGACGAATCCGGTCAGCCCGTGCCGGTGGAGGACCCCGCCAGCATGAAGCCTGTCAACTGAATCCGCGGCCAGACTGTCCCCCTGAAACGGGCGGGGCGGTCTGGTCGTTTTTGGTTTTGGAATGGATTTTGGATGTATCCGGGGGCAGGTTTGAGACTTTTCCGTGAAAAACACGGCTCCGGGTTTGATTTTTTGCGTGTTTTCATGTAAACTAAGAGTAACCATGCCCGCCCTGCATTCCGGCCCCAAAACAGGTGCTCTGGCAGAACGGATGGTGTAATCTTTCTGAAAAATAACGGAGAGTATAAAACACAATGACGATCATTAGTCCTTCGATCCTTTCGGCTGATTTCAATCAGCTTGGCGCAGACTGCCGCATGGTGCTGGATGCCGGTGCGCAGATGCTGCATTATGACGTGATGGACGGCCACTTTGTGCCCAACATCAGCTTTGGCGTGCCGGTGCTGAAAAGCCTGCACAAGGGGATGCCCGCAGCATTCTATGATGTCCACCTGATGATCAGCCACCCGCTGCAGTATGCAGAGCCTTTCATCAAGGCGGGTGCCAGCCTGTACAACTTCCACCTCGAGTGCGAGGACGACATCCAGCAGACCATCGATGCGGTCAAGGCACTGGGCTGCAAGGTGGGCCTGACCATCAAGCCCGGTACTGCACCGGAGGCGCTTGCCCCGTATCTCGACCAGCTGGATCTGGTGCTGGTGATGAGCGTGGAGCCCGGCTTCGGCGGGCAGAAGTTCATGCCCTCGGCGCTGGAAAAGCTGCGCTGGCTCAAGGAAGAGCGGGCAAAGCGGAGCGCTCGCTACCTGCTGGAAGTGGATGGCGGCGTGGACGACACCACCGCCCCCCTGTGCGTGGAGGCGGGTGCCGATATTCTGGTGGCGGGCAGCGCCGTGTTCGGCGCAGCCAATCCGGCTGCGGCGGTGCGCCGTCTGGCCGCCCTGTGAGAGGTGCCTTACCATGGATGAACGTTTGATCCAGCAGCAGGAGCAGGAGCTTGCAAAGACGGGGCGGTACTATCTGCACGTCTGCTTTATGACCATCCCGCTGCTCTGCATGGCCTGCTTCCTGTACGGTCTGCGGCCCCTGCTGCTCTGCGGTGCGGCGCTGCTCACCGGTAATCTGTGTGACCGCCTGGTCTCCCTGCTGCGCCGCCGCGTGTATCGGGCCGGGGATTTCTCCAACGAGAGCTTTGCCCTCATCATCGCCCTGCTCATGCCCGCCACGGTGGACTGGTATGTGGTCATTATGGCGGTGCTGGCCGGTGTCCTCATCGGCAAGGAGGTGTTCGGCGGCTACGGCAGCTATCCCTTCAACCCCGCTGCTGTGGGCTACGCCGTGGCGGCGGTGTCCTGGCCGGAGCAGGTGTTCCGCTACCCCCAGCCCTATACCAACATCCCCCTGTGGGATGCCACCGGTGTGCCGGTGTCCAGCACCATCTCGGATACCCTGCGCAGCGGCGGCAGCCTGAACATCAGCGCAATTTCGCTGGTGCTGGGCGAGTATGCTGCCCCCATGGGCACCGGTGCCGCCCTCATCCTTCTGGCCTGCGGGCTTTTCCTCTGGCTGCAAAAGGATGTCCGTCTGAGCGCTTCTGTCAGCTTTGTGGCCACCTGTGCCCTCATCGCCTTCCTCTTCCCCCGTCAGGTGGGAGTAAACGGCGTGGACATCGCCCTGCGCCTGCAGTGCGTACGGGACGAGCTGCTGACCGGTGCCATGCTGTTCAGCGCGGTGTTCCTGCTCAACGAGCCCTACACCTGCGCCCACCACCGGCGGGGCCGCATCCTGTACGGTGTGCTGGTGGGTGCGATCACCATGGGCTTCCGGTATTACGGCGTGTACGAGACGGGTGTCTGCTTTGCGCTGCTGGCGGTCAACAGCATTTCCGGCTGGATGGACCGCACCGAGAGCCGCCTGTACCAGCTGATGCACCGCCCTGCGGCCGGAAAGGAGGGCGGCTGAATGAAACGTTCCATTGCAGAACTGATCACCCGCGATCCGGAGAAGTTTGCCCACCATGACCGGGTATTCAAAAACAACCCCGTTGTCATGCAGGGCATGGGTCTGGCTCCGCTGGTGGTGCTTGCCACCACGGGCAAAAATGCTTTGATGCTGGCCGTGGCTGTGGCCCTGCTGCTCACGCCTTCCCGGATGCTGGCCTGCCTGGTCAGCCGCCTGTTCCCCCTGCGGGACGAGCAGCCCGCCCCGGAAGAGCTGGAGAAAAAGCTGCTGCCCCGGGCGCTGGTGTACAGCGGCAGTGCGGCGGTGGTCTACCTTGCCGCTTATCCCATCCTGAACGCAGTGTTCGGCACCGACCTGCTGATGCTGGGCATCTACCTGCCCATGCTGGTGGTGGAGCCCCTGCTGACCTACCGCTTTGGCCGTGTGCAGGAAACCATGCACAAGGCTGTCTCCAAGGGTCTGCGCATCACGGTGGGCTACGCGCTCATCCTGTTCATCGTCGGGCTGCCTGCGGGAGTGGCTGGCGCTGGGCAGTGTGTTTGGGGTCCAGCTCAGCCGCTCTGTCCTGCCCATGGCATCCATGCCGGCAGGCGGTTTCATTGTGCTGGGCGTGGTGTGTGCCGTCTGGCGCGCGCTGGCCCGCAAACACAAGGAATACCTGAAAACTGAGGCGCGCGGCACTCTGGCTGCGCACCCCCGGAAGGAGGTGCAGGATCAGTGAGTGCTGTGATGAATACCATCGGTGTGGCCTTTGCCTACGCCGTGCTGGCCCTGTTTGCCCAGAACGCCATCTTTACCCGTGGTCTGGGCGTGTCGCGCCTGATCCAGCTGGTGGGTGACGAGCGCACCAGCAGCTGGTGGTTTGCCCTGCTGCTCTGTGTTACCCAGACACTGGTGGCCCCGCTGGCGTATTTTGCGGGCAGCCAGATCGTGGACCTGCCCTACCGGGCCCAGCTCCGCCCGCTGCTCTACCTGGCCTGTGTGGCGGTGGTCTGCATCTTTGAGCACGCCATCCTGCGGGCGGTCAAGGGCCCCCGCAGCGGCCTGCTCATCCGCATCCTGCCCATTGCCGCCGTGAACAGCGGCGTGCTGGGCACCGTGCTGGTGGAGCGCACCCAGAGCTTTACGCTGGCGCAGTCCATCGGCTTTGGCCTGGGCAGCGGCCTGGGCTACCTGCTGGCTGTGATGCTGGTGACCGAGGCGGGCAACCGCCTGCGCAGCAAGGCCATCCCTGAAGCATTCCGCGGCCTGCCCATCACCCTGATCTATATCGGTGTGCTGGCGCTGGCCATCTACGGCTTTACCGGCCATTCCGTGATCCTGTAAGTTGACCCCAAGGAGGGTGGTTGATTATGGCAAGATATCCCAAACGCCAGAAGGTCAAGCGCTACCGGCGCAGCTTTTACACCCGCGAGATGCGGCTGAAAAAGGGCATCGGCATTGCGGTGCTGGTGGTGGCCGTGCTGGCAGCGGCCTGGGTGGCCGCGCCCCATGTGCTGGACTGGGCCACCCACACCTGGTATACCGTGGTGCGGGATCGTGACCTTTCCGCATCCAGTGCTGTCAGCGAGAGTGCATCCTCCGGAGCACAGAGCACCGCTGCCAGCGAACCGGCAGCTTCCTCGGTGCCGGAAAAGGAGCCGGAGCCCGAGGTCAAGGGCACTGATATTGTGACGGGCCTGTGGGCAGAGGTGGATGTGACCACCCTGACCGACGAGGCCGCCATCCGCTCCGCCGCCCGGCAGCTCAAGGCACAGGGCATGACCTATGCCATCCTGACCCTGAAGGACACCGCCGGGCAGGTGTATTACGCCTCCCAGACGGCGGTGGGTGCCGCCAATGCAGCCCCCACACAGGTCGAGCTGACGAGTGTGGCATCCATCTTCAAGGAGGAGGGGCTGGTGCCGGTGGCTGCGCTGACTGCCTTCCGTGACCCTGCCGGTGCCCGGGCCGACCACGCTCTGGCCATCCGGTATCAGGGGCAGGAGTACCTTTGGCTGGACAACAAGGCTTCCGCCGGAGGCAACCCCTGGCTGAACCCCTACGCCGCGGAGACCGTGCAGTATATCGGCGATCTGATCGCCGAGGTGCACGCCGCCGGGTTTGATCAGGTGCTGCTGGAAAATGTCCAGTTCCCCTCGTCCACCAGCGCCAAGCAGGACTATGGCACCACCAACGGTGTGGACCGTGCCGGGCAGCTGACTGCGGATATCGCCGCCTGGCAGGCCCGCTTCGGAGATACGGTGACGCTCTGGTATGGTTATTCGCTGGCCGAGGTGACCGGCTCCTCCAGCCAGCTGGGAGCCCCTGCGGCCCAGCTGGGCGTGAAGAACCTGCTGGTGAAGGTCCCGTCCTCCTCTACGCTGGATGCAGCGGCCCGGGAGGAGATGACCCTCTCCCTGACCGAGGCAGGTGTGGAGCATGTGGTCATCCGGGACGATGCCGCCAGCTATTTTGAGTGATCCCTGCGTTTTTGTGAGAGGGAGGGAAGTATTATGAACAAAACACCCTGTTTTTCCCCGGCGCACATCCTGCTGCCGTCGGAACAGATCCCGGTGGGGCAGTGGGGCTGTGTGGCCTGCGATCAGTTCACCAGTGACCGCTCCTATTGGGAAAAGGCTGCGCAGGCCGCCGCAGGCGGCCCCAGCACACTGGACCTGATCCTGCCGGAGGTCTATCTGGAAGAGGATGACGTGGATGCAAGGATCAGTGCCATCCATGCGGCCATGGACGATTACACCCGGAACGTGCTGACCCGCGCGGTGGACGGCTTCATTTATGTGGAGCGCACTGAGCAGAGCGGCCGGGTGCGGCAGGGCCTCGTGGGCAAGATCGACCTGGAGGCATACAGCTATGCCGAGGGTGCGGTGCCTGCCATCCGCCCCAGTGAGCACACCGTGGAAAGCCGCATCCCGCCCCGCATGGCGGTGCGCCGGGGTGGCAAGGCTGGAAACGCCCCATATTATGATGCTGGCCGATGACCCCGGCTGCACCCTCATCGAGCCCATCGGCGAGAAAAAGGAGCAGCTGCGCAAGGTCTACGAGGGCGACCTGATGCTGAACGGCGGCCACATTGCCGGCTGGGCAGTGGAGGACCCCGCCCTGCTGGCCCAGATCGACAGCGCCCTGAACGCTCTGGGCAGCCAGGAGGCCTTTGATGCCCGGTATCCCCAGGCAAAGGGCGGCGCGCCCCTGACGCTGGCCGTGGGCGACGGCAACCATTCGCTGGCTTCCGCCAAGGCCTGCTGGGAGGAGCTGAAAAAGACCCTGACCCCGGAGCAGCAGCTGACCCATCCGGCCCGCTGGTGCCTGGCTGAGGTCTGCAATGTCCACTCTCCGGCCATTGAGATCGAGCCCATCCACCGTGTCCTTTTCAATGTGGACTGCGGTGCCGTGCTGCTGGCCCTCATCGCGTGGAGCGATTCCCACGCGGCAGGCATCTGCTTCGGCGATGCAAAACAGCAGTCCTTTACGCTGGCAGGCCCCCATGTGGCCAATGTGCTCAGCTTTGAACATCCCGTTGCCCCGCTGACCGTGGGCACCATTGACGCATTCATTGAGTATTTCATGGCCCGCCACATCGAGGCCCGGGTGGATTATGTCCACGATGAGCCCGCTGTCCGCGCCCTGTGCAGGCAGGGGGGTGTGGCTTTCCTGATGCCGCCCTTTGAGAAGAGCGACCTGTTCAAGGGCATCGTTATGGGCGGTGTGCTGCCCCGCAAGACCTTCAGCATGGGGCACGCAGAGGAAAAGCGCTATTATATGGAATGCAGAAACATTTTAGGTGAAGAATGACATTTAACGAACTGAATCTTTCCGCGCCTGTGCTGCGTGCTGTGGCACAGGCGGGCTATGAATCCCCCTCGCCCATTCAGGCAACGGCCATTCCGCCGGTGCTGGCCGGGAGGGACTTGATGGGCTGCGCCCAGACGGGTACCGGCAAGACGGCTGCCTTTGCGCTGCCCATGCTCGACCGCCTGACTGCCAGCGCACCCCGCAAAAAGGGTGCCATCCGCGCCCTGATCCTGACTCCTACCCGGGAGCTGGCTTTGCAGATCGGCGAGAGCTTTGAGGCCTACGGCAAGTATCTGACCCTGCGCAGCACCGTCATCTTTGGCGGTGTGGGTCAGGCTCCGCAGGTCGCAGCCCTGAAAAAGGGCGTGGACATCCTCATTGCCTGCCCGGGCCGCTTGAACGACCTGGTGGGGCAGGGGCTGCTGGACCTCTCCAACATTGAGATCTTTGTTCTGGACGAAGCCGACCGGATGCTGGATATGGGTTTTGTCCACGACGTGAAAAAGGTGATCGCCAAGCTGCCCAGGCAGCGCCAGAACCTGATGTTCAGCGCCACCATGCCCAAGGAGATCGAGCAGCTGGCCGCAGGCATCCTGCAAGACCCGGCGTTTGTCAAGGTAGACCCGGTGTCCAGCACGGTGGACCGCATTAAGCAGAGCCTGTATTTTGTGGAGAAGGGCAACAAGAAGTTCCTGCTGCCCTGGCTCATCAAAAACCTGAAGCCTGAGGTGGTGAACGCGCTGGTGTTCAGCCGCACCAAGCACGGAGCCGATAAGATCGCAAAAGATCTGAACAAGCAGGGCATCCCCGCTGCCGCCATCCACGGCAACAAGAGCCAGACCGCCCGCGTGACGGCGCTGGAGGATTTCAAGGCGGGCAAGACCCGGGTGCTGGTGGCGACCGATATCGCCGCCCGCGGCATTGACATCAGCGAGCTGTCTCATGTGTTCAACTACGACCTGCCCGAGGTGCCCGAGACCTACGTCCACCGCATTGGCCGCACGGCCCGTGCCGGTGCCGACGGCACTGCCGTCAGCTTCTGCGCCCCGGAGGAAAAGGAATATCTGGCCGGGATCGAAAAGCTGAACCGCCGCCAGATCCCGGTCGTCTCCGGCCATCCCTGGGACGGCGTGCCTGCCCCTGTCAAGGCTGCGCCCCCGGTGCGGGGCAAAAAGCCCAAGGCGGAAGCAGAGCAGCCGGAAAAGCCTGTGAAGGCAGAGAAGCCTGCCAAAGCAGAAAAGGCAGCCAAGGCCGAAAAGCCCGCTGCCCCCAAGAAGGAAAAAGCGGCTGCAAAACAGCCCAGCCCCAAGAATACCGAACCGAAAGAAGGAACATCCATGGAGGAAAACCAGAAGCGCACTTCCGGCGGCCGCAGTGAGAACCGCCGCTCCAATAACAGCCGCACCCGCCGCGAGGGCAATGCCCAGCAGCCGGCCAACCGCGGCAGCAACGCCCAGCCCAAATTCGACCCCCACTTTGTGAGCGCCCCGGAGGCTACTCCTCTGCGCCCGGTCAAAAAGGCTCCGGCTGCGCAGCCTGCCGCAAAGCAGACTGCTCCGGCCCAGAACGGCCAGCGTCAGCGCGGCGGTCAGCCTGCCCGTGCCGAGCAGCGCACCGACCGCAATGATCCGCGCACCGAGCAGCGGGCAGAACGGAACAGCCGCAATGCCCGCCCGGCCCAGAACAGCCAGAACCAGCAGGGCAGCCGCAATAACCGCAATGAAGTGCAGAGCAGCCGCCCGGCCCGCCCCGCCAAGAGCGAGGCACCCCGCGGCCGCAGCCGGAACACCGCCCCCGCACGGGACGAGGACCCGGGCCTGATGCTGATCAGCCGCCGCCCGCCCCAGCAGAAGTTTACCAACTTTGAAGAGTATATGACCGCCCACGGCGGTGCCACCGCACCCATTGAGGATCACACCGATGAAACCTGAGCCGTTTGCCCCCTGGCAGTGCCCGCTCTGCGGCGAACCCCTGACCGGGGACACTGCCCTGAAATGCGGCAGGAACCACAGCTTTGACCGGGCGAAAGAGGGGTATTGGCACCTGCTGCCGGTGCAGAGTATGCGCACCAAGGCCCCGGGCGACAGCAAAGAGATGGTCGCCGCCCGCCGTGCCTTCCTGAACGCCGGGTATTACGGCATCTTCGGCCGGGCGCTGGGGAAACTGTGCCTTGCGTATGGCGCTGCCGCCGGGGCAGATGCACCGCTCCACCTGCTGGATGCGGGCTGCGGCGAGGGCTGGTACGACCGCTGCATTGCACAGGCCTTTGCGCAGGCGGGCAGGTCGGTGCAGCTGGCGGGTTTTGATATCGCAAAGCCTGCGGTGCGTCTGGCCGCAAAGGCACTGCCTGCCGCAAAATACGCGGTGGCATCCAGCTTTGCCCAGCCTGTCCGCACCGGATGGGCCGACCTGCTGCTCAACTGCTTCTCGCCCTTTGCGCAGGAAGAGTTCCGGCGCGTGCTGCGCCCGGGCGGACGGATGATCTATGTCGTGCCCGGTGCAGAGCACCTCTACCAGATGAAGGCTGTCCTCTACGACACGCCCTATAAAAATCCGGTGCAGGAGGTGGCCTATGAGGGCTTCCGCCCCATTGGGGAGCGGGAAGTCTCGGGCAGCATCACGGTGCCTGCCGGGCAGCTGGAGGCGCTGTTCGCCATGACCCCCTATTACTGGAAAACGCCACGGGATGGCGCGGCCCGCCTGGCCGCCCTGCCCGAGCTGACCACGGACATCGCGTTCCGCTTCCTTGTGTTTGAAAAAGAGTGATCGAAAAGCCCCCGGCCTGTGAGGATACAGGCCGGGGGCTTTTTGCGTGCAGAAAACAGGGTCACATCGCGATCCAGCCCAGTGCGTTGGCGACCGAGCTGGCCAGGATGATGGCCGCGAAGATGGGGCAGAGATACCGGAGCATAAAGTTGAACACCGGTTTGCGGCGGAAGGGCTGACCTTCCCGCGTGACCTCTTCCTCGATCTTTTCCACACCGACGATCCGGGAGACCAGCAGGCAGGTGGCAATGGCCGCAATGGGCATCATCACCGAGTTGGTCAGGAAGTCGAAGAAATCGAGGAACTGCATCCCGAACACGGTTACGCTGGCAAGGGGGCCGTAGCCCAGCGCGGAAAGGCTGCCCAGTGTGATCATAATGCAGCCGATGAGGATGGTGGAGCGGGTGCGGTCCCAGCCCAGCTCGTCCTCAAAGGTAGAAACAGCACTTTCGGTAAGTGCAATGGAGCTGGTGAGGGCCGCGAACAGCACCAGCACAAAGAAGAGCACGCCTACGGCAGTGCCCATGCCCATGCTGGCAAAGACCTTGGGGATGGTAATGAACATCAGGGCCGGGCCCGCCTGCAGGGTGTCAGGGTCGCCGCCCGAAAATGCGAACACGGCGGGAATGATCATCAGGCCCGCCATGATGGCAATGGCGGTGTCGAAGATCTCCACATTTTTCGTGGACTGCTCAATGGACACGTTCTTTTTCATGTAGGAGCCAAAGGTCACCAGGATGCCCATGGCAATGGAGAGGGAGTAGAACATCTGCCCCATGGCGGAAACCACGGTCATCCACGAGAAGTTGGCCGGGTTGGGCACCAGAAAATACTTTACGCCTGCCAGTGCGCCGGGCCGTGTGACCGAGTAGACGGCAATGACCACCGAGAGCACCACCAGCACCGGCATCATCACCTTGGAAACGCGCTCCACGCCGTTGCGCACACCCGCAAAGATGATGCCCAGCGTGATAAAGGTGAACAGCAGGAACGCGATCTCGGCCAGCAGACCGTTGGAGATGAAGCCGGAGAAATACCCGTCCGATGCCAGCGCGCTGCCGTGGCCGGTGAGATACTGGGCCAGATAGTGGATGACCCATCCGCCGATGACCGAATAATAGGGAACGATCAGGATGGGGATGACGGCGTTGATCCAGCCGCCGAACGCCAGCCCCTTCCCCTTGCCAAAATGGCTGTAAGCGCCCACCGGGCTTTTCCTGGTCATCCGGCCCAGCGCCGTCTCGGCAACGATCATGGTGTAGCCGAAGGTGAAGGCGAGGATGATGTAGATGAGCAGGAAAATGCCGCCGCCGTATTTTGCGGCCAGATACGGGAAGCGCCAGATGTTTCCCAACCCGACCGACGCACCGGCGGCGGACAGCACGAATCCGAGTTTGCCGGAAAACGCACTGCGCTTGTGTTGAGTTTCCATGTTTTTTTCCTCTTTTCCAGTTGATAAAATCAAGTGTAACATAGAGAAAACGGGATTTCAACGAATCGCAGGCGTTTCACCGGTGGAGAGATTTCAGGCGGAAGATGAAGAAAAGTGAATCACTTTCGGGTAAAGGGCTCCATACCGTGCTCCTCGGGGGCGTAGTATTCCATCAGGGAAATGTAGTTTTCCGGGTGGTGGCAGAACGCCGCGCGCAGAACACTGTCCAGCTCGCCCCGGGCGGTGAGCAGACGGATGATGTACTGGGCCACCATTTGCACCACATCGGTCTCGATGCCGTAGCACAGGCCGACCGCCAGCACCGGGATAAGGATCTGCCGGGCCAGCAGGGGCACGTTCTGGCCGTACCGCTCAAGGATGGGGCGGCTCATGGTGGAGGCGGCCCAGACGCTGCCAACGATCTGCCAGTAATTGATCTCTTTTCATGTGGGAAAGGCTCTGCAGCCGCTCCACGATCTCACCGTCGCTGAGGATGTAGCCATCGACCACCTCTTTTTCGGAGCGGAGAAAGGCACACTGGATCATGTCCATGATGGCGGCTTCGTATTTCTGGTGGAAATTTTCCCGGGAAACGCAGAACTTGGCCACGATATCGATGAGGGCGCTGGTGTCCTCGGCGGTGGCAAGACTGCTGATCACCAGCGGCGTGGGGCCGAATTCCGCCCCCAGTGCGTCCAGGTCGGCCAGCTCTTCGGCATTCCGGGTGGCGGGCAGAAAGCGGTCACAGCCGTTGCGGTGGTAGCCCCAGGCAGCGGGCAGCACCCGGGCCACCGCGTCGCCGCTGGAAATGATGCTGAAGATGTTGCTCTCGGGCCAGTTTTCCAGCAGGGTGCCGTCCGGGGCGTGATTGGCATCGAAATCCTGCTGCAGGTCAGGTCGGTCGGCGGCAGTCAGGGCCGCAGGCACCGCAAAGCCGTAGGCATAGATGTTCTCCCGCCCCAGCTGGGGGAGCTCCCGGGCGATCTTTGCCGCCAGCAGATTTGCAATGATGGAACCGCGGCTGTAGCCGCTCAGCCAGAGCTTGAAGGCACCGCCCTGCCCTGCCCGGGCCAGATAGGCCTTGAGGGACGCAAACACCGCCGCCACAGGCGTGACAAAGCCGGTGTGCGCGCTGGTATCGCCTATGTGGAAGTTGCTGGCCCACTCGCCGCCGTAGCCGCCGCCCCGCAGGACAAGCGCCACAAGGGTGGTACGCTGGCCGTTCAGGGTCAGGGTCTTGCGGGCCAGCGAGTAGCCCACAAAGTCCCCGGCCCGGCCGGTGTCGAGATCGTAATTGTAGAACAGCGCGTCCTCAAAGCCCAGGGCCTCGTAGGCGGCGGCAATGTGGGCTTCCCGCCCCACAGAGCCGTTGACCCAGTATTCCGCATCGCTGGCCACGGTGTTGGCCGCAGCACAGACCAGACCCAGCGTTGCCAGCGCCAGCTGGTGGTCATATTGGGTGGCCGGGTGAATGAAAAAGCTGTCGGAATAATAGAACGCGTGGGTCAGGTCACAGCCGCTCAGGTCGCTACGGATGCCGATGGTGTAGCGGCCATCCGGCACTGCATGGCCCACGGAGCCCTGCCCGGCGGCCTGGACCATCAGCCCGGGCAGCAGAGTGCTGCCGGCCGCAAACCCCAGCACCTTGCAAAAACTTCTTCGATCCATAATTTTTCCCCTCAAAAACCAGAATGGATTTTTTTCTTAGTATACCGTATCCCGGGCGGGGATACAATCCAAAGTTTTCCGGGCGGCAAATAACGGGCCGGTGTTGCGCACACCGGCCCGTTATGTTACACTGTTGTTCAGTCCAGATCCTTGCAGCACTCCACGATGTGGTGGAACATCTGCTCCACGGCGGGAGCCATGGCGGTGGGACGCTGGACGGCCAGACCCACCACGCGGTCCTCTTCGGGCTCGATGGGGTAGATCTTGACCGCTGCCGTGCAGTTGCGCAGCAGCATCCGGGGCATGATGGAAATACCCAGGCCTGCCTCGACCATGGCAATGTTCGACTGGTCGTCGATGACATGGCAGCGGCGCTCCGTTGAGAGGGAATACTTCTTGAGGAACTGACGCATCTCCGCGTCGGTGGCATCCCACTGCACCACAAAGTTCTGCCCGTTCATCAGGGCGGGGGTCATCACGCCGTTGGGCGGCTCGGGCCAGTCCATGGGGGTGATGCAGAGCAGCGGCTCGTGGAACAGCTCGGTCAGAACAAACTCCTCCCGGCAGTTGTTGGAGAGGAAGGCAATGTCCACCTGACCGGTGCGCAGCCACTCCTTGACATCGTCGTAAGTACCCTGATAGACCTCGACTTCGATCTGGGGGTAGTGGGCCATAAAGCCCTTGAGGATGCTGGGCAGCAGCCCGGAGCAGACCGAGTTGAATGCACCCAGCTTCACCTTGCCCTTTTCCAGGCCGTTGAGGCGGGCGATGCTCTGCTGCAGGGCCTCGTCGCTGTTGAGCACCGCCCGGATGGACGGGTAGAGCGAAGCGCCGTAGCTGGTCATGGTCACGCCGTTTTTGCCGCGGTTGAATAAGGTAAAGCCAAGCTCAGCCTCCATCACCGCGATGGCATGGCTGATGGCTGAGGGGGTCAGATGCAGCTGCTGAGCCGCCTTGTTAAAGCTGCCCTGCCGTGCAACTGCGTCGAAAATCTCATAAGAAAACAGCGTCATTCCCAATGCCTCCTTCCGGTTTGAGTTCGGAGACGCTCGATCCTCTGTGAATCTTTTTCATCTTTGGTTTGAGATGGTTCAATTATCTTCTTGATTTTACTATCCTGCGCCCGTCCTGTCAAGCATTTTGGGCTGATTTGTGCACGCTCTGTGCAGATTTTGCCGCAGCAGACGGAGGAAATGCCATCTTTCCTCCGTTATAGTTCTTATAACGATTTTTTACAAACTGACCGAGGTGTTTTTTTATGACCGCACTTTCCACGCGCTGCAGTTTCAGCGGCACCGCTCTTAAAACCATTGCCTGCATCACCATGCTGGTGGACCACATCGGCGCGTCCTGCATCGAGGCAGGGATCCTTACGCCCGGGCTGGACATCGGCACCCTTTCGCGGGATAACCTTTCCGCCTATCCGCTGTACCGGCTGGACATGGTGTTGCGCTTCACCGGGCGGCTGGCTTTTCCCTTGTTCTGCTTTTTGCTGGTGGAGGGCTTTGTGCACACCCACAACGTCAAAGGCTACCTTGGGCGGCTGGTGCTGTTCGGCCTCATCAGTGAGGTACCCTTTGACCTTGCGTTCTTCCGCACCCCCTTTGACCCCAGTGCACAGAACGTTTACTGGACGCTGGCGCTGGGCGTGCTGGCCATGGCAGGCCTGAAGCATTTTGAAAAGCCGGACGGCTCTGCCAGCTGGAAAGGACTCTTGTGTGTGGCAGGCTGCACGCTTGCGGCGCTTCTGGCTTGTACGGACTACAACGGCATCGGTGTGCTCATCATCTGCGCGCTGTACCTGACCCGTGGCGACCGCAAGCGGCAGTGCATCGTGGGAGCCGTGCTGTTTGCCTGGGAGCTCACCGCCCCGCTGGCCTTTGTGCTGGTCTGGTTCTATAACGGCCAGCGGGGCCGCTGCACCCCTGCCATGCAGAAGGTGTTTTACTGGTTCTACCCGGTGCACCTGAGCGTGCTGGCTGCGGTGACGAATCTGATCTTGTAATAGAAAGGCCGCTTTCACGGAACGAATTCCGAGGAGGCGGCCTTTTGGTTTCTGAAAATGGAAAAAGCCCGGTGATTTCAAAGAATCATCGAGCTTTTTCTTGGCGGAGTAGGAGGGATTTGAACCCTCGCGCCGTTGTTTAGACGACCTACGCCCTTAGCAGGGGCGCCTCTTCGGCCTCTTGAGTACTACTCCAGAGCAAAGTGTGTTGCACTTATTCAATAAAAATGGCGGAGAGAGTGGGATTCGAACCCACGGTACGTTGCCGTACGGCAGTTTTCAAGACTGCTTCCTTAAACCACTCGGACATCTCTCCTCGTGGGCACCCGCACACGCCGTACCGAATGCCTATTTAATTTACCAGATTTCAGCGGCGCTGTCAAGCCTAAAATCAAAATTTCCGCTCGTTGTGCGCATTTTTGTGCGGAGCGACAACTTTTCTTCGAGAAAAAGCGGGATTTCCTCTTTACTGAAACATCTTTTTGTTGTATAATAAATACAGATAAAACCTTACCGGACCCGGTACAAGCAGAGGAGTGTTGAACAATGTCGTTTCCGGAGCTGTTACGGCAATGCCGAAAGCAAAAGCACATGAGCCAGGCGGAGCTTGCTTCCCTGTTGGGCGTGACTCAGCAGGCCGTGGGAAAATGGGAGAGCGGAAAGAGTTCCCCGGACCCCACCACCGTGGCAAAGCTGGCGGAGATCCTGGACACGACCGCGGACTATCTGTTGGGTCTGTTCGACCCCACCGCGGAGGGCCAGACCGAAGAGCGCTTCTTCGGCAGCTATGTGTACAGCCTGATCCCTGTCATCGGCACGGTCAAGGCGGGCTACGGCGCGCTGGCCTATGAGGAAGACTACGGCAAGGAGTATGCCCGGGTCAAGGACCCTTCCAGCTACTTCTATCTCGTTGTGCGCGGCGACAGCATGGAGCCCCGCATCCACGATGGTGACCTTGCCCTGGTGCACCGTCAGGACACGCTGGAAAACGGCGACCTGGGCGTGCTGATCTACGGCGACGAGGGCGAGGGTACCCTCAAGCGCTACCTCCAGCGCGGCAACTGCGTGGTGCTGCAGCCCTTCAACCCGGCCTATAAGGAAATGGTCATCAAGGGCGAGGAGCTCAACCACCTGCACATTGCAGGCCGTGTGGTGGAGACCAAGGCGAAGTGGTAAAAACGCCCCACCAGCGCCTGAAAAAGAAAAGCCATCCTGTATGGCTTTCTTTTTATACCCATTTTTCGGAGGTGCCCCATGGAACAGAGCCTGATGGATAAGCTGACGATCCTGGCGGACAGCGCAAAATATGATGTGGCCTGTACCTCCAGCGGTGCTTCCCGGGCAGCAGGAGCGGGCGGGGTCGGCAGCTGTTACGCCCCGGGCTGCTGCCACGCCTTTACGGCGGATGGCCGCTGCGTGAGCCTTTTAAAGGTGCTGATGACCAACTGCTGCTCGTTCGATTGCAGCTACTGCGTCAACCGCAAGTCCAACGATCTGCCCCGGGCGACGTTCTCCCCACGGGAGCTTGCCGAGCTGACCATGGAGTTCTACCGCCGCAACTACATCGAGGGGCTGTTCCTTTCCAGTGCCGTGCTGGTGAGCCCGGACTATACCACCGAGCGGATGCTGGCGGTTCTGCGCCTGCTGCGGGGGGAGTACCGTTTCGGCGGCTACATCCACGCCAAGGCCATTCCCGGCACCAGCCCGGAGCTGCTGGAACAGCTGGGCTTTCTGGCCGACCGCCTGAGCGTGAACATTGAGCTGCCCAGTGAGCGCAGCCTGAACCTGCTGGCTCCGGACAAAGGGCGGCACTCCATTTTCCGGCCCATGAAGCAGATCGCGGTGGAGGGGGCCGCCAACCGGGAAGAGGTGGCGCTCTACCGCAAGGCCCCCAGATTTGCCCCGGCGGGCCAGAGCACCCAGATGATCGTGGGTGCTTCCCCGGAAACGGATTATCACATTCTGCAATTAACGGAAGGATTATACAATAAGTATCACCTGAAACGGGTGTTTTACTCCGCCTACATCCCTGTGACCGAGGACACCCGCCTGCCCGCGCTGGATACCAAGCCGCCGCTGCTGCGGGAGCATCGGCTCTATCAGGCAGACTGGCTGCTCCGCTTTTACGAATTCAAGGCAGAGGAACTTCTGGACAGGGACAACCCCAACTTCAACCCCTATCTGGACCCCAAGTGCAACTGGGCGGTGCAGCATTACGGGCTGTTCCCGGTGGACGTGAACCGCGCCCCCTTTGAGATGCTGCTGCGGGTGCCGGGGATCGGTCCCAAGAGCGCCCGGCGCATCTGGCACGCCCGCAAACAGGCCGTGCTGGGGCTGGACGAGCTCAAGCGGATGGGCGTGGTGCTCAAGCGGGCGCAGTATTTCATCACCTGCCGGGGCTTTGCGGGGGCGCACCCGGGCCGCGGCAGCGCCGGGCGGGAGCGGATCACCCGGGCCCTCATCGACCCCAATGTATTCAGCGGCGGGGTGGAGCAGCTGAGCATGTTCAGCCCGCCCGCCGTGGATCGGCTGGTGGAGCAGGGCGTGCCGCCCCGCACAGCCCAGAAAATGGTGCGGGAGGAGGCAGTGCAATGTCTGGCCAGAGCCCTGTAAGCCCTGCCCGGAAGCTCCACGATGCCGACGTGGTCTACCTCTATGATGGCAGCTTCGAGGGCTTTCTCTGCTGTGTGTTTGAGAGCTTTGCCCAGCATGAGCTGCCCTTTGCGGTCTGGACCCCGGAGCGGGAGACGGCTACCCTCTACCCTGTGAAGGAGATCCCCACTGACCACGCAAAGGCCCGGCGGGTCTTTGCCAGCTTCCGCGCCAAGCTGGGCGAAGAGACGGAATCCCTCGTCACCCGGGATTTTCTCTCGGGCTGGGAGGATAAGGAGCTGCGGCTCATCCGATTTCTGCATCTGGCCTTTGCGCTGGGGCCAGGCACCGTCAAGCGGCGGGGCCACCCGGAGGTGGCTCCGCTCTACCAGATGAAACAGAGCCTGGACTGGGAAGTGGACAAGTTTCAGGGCTTTGTCCGTTTTCAGGAGCACGACGGGATGCTGGGTGCAGTCATCCACCCCAAAAACTATATTCTGCCCCTCCTGCGCGGGCATTTCTGTGCCCGCTTCCCGGAGGAGAACTTCCTGATCTATGATGCTGTCCATCAGGCGGTGCTGCTGTACCAGAACCACAAGGCTCAGCTCATGGAGCTGGCCGAACCCCTCACCCTGCCCCCACCTGATGAAAAGGAGCAGCAGTTTCAGGAGCTCTGGCGGCAGTTCTACAAAACGCTGGAGATCAAGGCCCGCCACAACGAAAAGGGCCGTATGACCCACTGCCCCAAACGATTCTGGGCGGATATGACCGAGATGAAAGAGGAATTGGAATGAAAATGGAAACAAAGACCGGACGCTGGAAATATGTAGCCATCGTGCTGATTGTGACCCTGCTGGTGGGGCTGCTCTGGAGTTATGTAAAAAATGGGCCGAAGGGCGAAATCTATCTCTATGGAGAAGAACACAGCAAGCAGAGCATTCTCGACAAGGAACTTTCCATCTGGGGCGAGTATTACGAAAAAGGAATGCGGGATCTGTTTGTGGAATTCCCGTATACGGATGCACAATTTCTGAACCTGTGGATGCAGGCCGACGATGATGAATTGCTGGATCTGCAGTTCAAGGACTGGGGAGGCACAGAAGGCGGCACCGAGGTCGAGAAGAATTTTCTGAAACAGATCAAGGAGCAGTATCCTGAGACCGTGTTCCACGGCACCGACGTGGGCCATACCTGGGAAAGCACCGGGCCGCGGTATCTGGCCTATCTGGAAGCCAATGGGCAGAAGGACAGCGAAGAGTACCGGCGTGCGCAGGAAAACATGGAACAGGGCAAACGGTACTATGAGATCAAGGCGACGGATGAAGCTTTTTCGGTCCGATACCGGGAGGATCGGATGGTGGAGAACTTCCGGTGCAGCTATCAGGAGCTGGAAGCGGTACGCCGCACCGATATCATGGGGATCTATGGAAGTACACATATTGTGGAGTCGGAGTATCGGAACTCGGACTTTCGCATGGCAAAACAGTTGAGCGAGAACTATGGGGAACATCTCCATACCAAAGATCTGACGCAGGAACCGGAACGGATCGACGCGCTGGAAGTCAACGGAAAGACCTACACAGCATCCTATTTCGGTGAGCAGGATATTTCGATGGTAAAGGGCTACAAGATCCGAAAGTTCTGGCGGTTGGAAGACGCATACGAGGACTTCAAGAATCTGCCGACACCCCGTGAGATTCTGCCAGCCGACAACTACCCTGTAAAAATCCAGGCTGGGCAGGTGTTTGCTGTGGAGTACCTGATGTCGGATGGATCGACCGAGTGGAAGTATTATATCTCGGACGGCACAGTACAGAACGGCCAACTCATCACAAAGCGGATGAAGATGGAATAAGCAGGCTCCCGGCCCCGGAACTTTGACGAATTTACAAAAAGGTTGCATCTGCGTGGTTGAAACCCGCAAAACCTATGGTATAATAAACACAAAAACGGCGGCAACCCTTGATTTTTCAGGGGTTGCCGCTTTTCTTGTTACTAATTTGTTATTAGTTCAATGTTCAATCGCAGTTCTTCTATATTTTTGTGAGTATAGACCCTTTCACCCGTTCCTTTCGATTTGTGACCCATGAGCCTATCAATACACACCTTGTTTGCACCCGCTGAATCCAACCGTGAACGGAAGGTGTGGCGGCATTCGTGCGGGGTGTGATCCATTTGCAGCTTGTCCATAATGTCAGCCCAAAATTCCCGGTACTGGCTTTGATTTAGTTTCTTTCCGTTGTACTCAAACAGATAGCCGCTTTTGGACTGTTCAAAGCGTTTTTTAACTATGCTTTGAATTTTTGAATGAATTGGAACGATACGATTTTTACCCGCCGCCGTTTTCGTTCCCCCGGTCATTGTCAATTCTTTCAAGTCAACATTGGAAGTTTTCAGGGCTATCATTTCCGAAATTCTAAACCCGGTGTAAAGGAAGAACAGAATTGAATCAACCCATTCCAAATTTTGATTTTCCCAAAGGCGGGAAACTTCTTCATCCGTGAAGATTTCTTTTGTTGTTTCCGGGATTGGATCAGAAGTCAACAGGCTTGAACACTGTTTTGAAATTATATCAAGTTCCATTGCGAAACGGTCAAGATGCCCCCAAAGGTTTTTTATTGCCCCTTGGGTGGAATAGCCCTTTCCGCATTCGTCAATGCAATCTTGCATTTGGTATGATTTGATTTGGTTATACCGAACCTTTCCCAATTTGGAACAATGCTTGTATGCAGATTTCAGGGAACTTTGATTTGATGAACCCAATTTCACAGCCCGCTTTTCAAGCCATAAATCATAGAGTTCTTGTAAGGTGATTTTGTCCGTTTCAATATCCCATGGATCATTATTGTACTTTGCAAGCATAATCAAACCTTCTTCCCGTGTTGCGGTGTAGCCTATGGGCTTTTGCTTCCCGGACTTACCTTCTTTGACAACCCACGGTTTTCTTCTATTCCCTGACAGCTTCGTTACTGTTCCGTACCCATTCGGATTTTTCAATAACATTCACCGCCTATTCTTGAAAATTGCACATTCAGGCGGTATAATAGTATAGACCGCCTGAAAAATCACTTCATCCTGATTTTCGGTCACTTCCCCGTTGGTGTTGCAGCACTGACGGGGGATTTTTGTTTTTAGAAGCAAGCCTGAACGATAGCTTTATACAGCTTATCATCTACTTCCAAAAGGCTTTTCTTTCCGTCTTTGAACAGGATTTTTACTTGATAACCATTCTTGGACATAGCCCCGGCAGTTCCACCTAATACTTCATAGCTTTCAACGGTGGTGCTATTCAAACGCAACTGCTTCAAAAAGCCTAAAGAAATTCCAGCGTTTGAAGAACCGCCACCAACAACTAAACTTCCAGCATATTCACCATTTATAACACGATTTTTTGCACCCATAAAATCACCCTTTCTTGAAATAAACTTTTCAATTCTTCAAGGTATTCAACTTCAACATGATGTTTTATATACTTTCATATTTTCAGAAACACTATAAATTTACGATGAATAAAACCTTCTTATATAAGAACAGAAGAAACAACTTGAATAAGTTGAAGAACACAGTGATTGCAATGAAAATAAAGTTGAATGAAAAGTTGAATGTATTTTGAATTTACCTTGAAGATTGGAAGTCAACAAAAATTACATTGCCTGTTCGCTTGATGATCCTTCTTTTGCAGAATACTTTTTATCTTCAAGCATGAGTTCCATTTTTCCAATCACTTTTCCCTGATCCAAAGTATCAAGTTGGACAAACAGTTTTACAGCTTCAAAGGCTTCTTTTCCATAGCACTTTTCAAATAGTTCACAGGCAGCAACTTCACTTTGAAGTTGCTGTTCTAATTTTTCCAGTTCTTTTCTTCCCGCTGGAACATTGTAGCCCATAAGCCAAACTTCATTTACATTGAGAGCCATTCCTAAAATAGAAAGTTTGTCCTGTTTTGGTTCTACCTTACCTGAAACATATTGGCTTAAATCGTTTTTCTTTAACTGAACCCCATATCTTTCACAGTAAGGCTTGCAGGCTTCTAATATGTCAACCTGTTTCAAACCACGCTCCGACATGATTTGTTTTAATCTGTCAGCGGTAGTCAGTTCCTTCATTTTATTATTCACCCCTTTCCTTTGAGGACTGTAACCTTATTATATACGCCCTTGAAGAAAAGTTCAAGAGGAACATGAAAAAAAGTTCAACATTTTTGAAAAAACCTATTGACAAAGGGAAACGCCCTTGCTATAATGAATACAAGTTCAAAGTAATTGAACAAAACCGCTGCAACGGTAGGAAGGATGAAGTGAGAATGAGCGAAACGAGTTTGAAACCCGTAATTGAAAAACTTGAAAATTTATTTTCAAAGTTCAATGAAAAGTTCTATAACGGTGAACTTCAAACCCCGATTATTACGGTAAGGCCCGGCACAACAAAGGGTGCCTATGGTTGGTGTACCGCTTGGAAAGCGTGGAGCAATAAGCAGCCGGAACAGAAAAAGACGGCTGACCTTGCGGCAATGAGCAAGGAAGATTTGGAAAATCTGAAAAAGGATGAAGGGTTCTACGAAATCAATATTTGCGCTGAACACCTTGCAAGACCTTTTGAACAGGTTGCGGAAACCCTGCTTCACGAAATGGTTCACCTTTATAATTTACAGATTGGGGTTCAGGACACAAGCCGGGGCGGCACTTATCACAATAAGAAATACAAAGAAGCCGCCGAACAGCACGGTTTGACCGTTGGCAAAGATGCAAAATACGGCTGGACAGTAACCACCCTGAACGATGAAGCGAAAGCCTTTGTTGCAAGTTTTCAGGATAAGAAATTTGAGTTACACCGCAAGAGTTTTCCGAAAATCCCCGGTGCAGCCAAAACAAAGCAATCCACCCGCAAATATGTTTGCCCGATGTGCGGAACGATTATCAGAGCAACGAAAGAAGTTCATGTTGTTTGCGGTGATTGTGAAGTCGAATTTGAGGAAGAAAGCTAAACAACTTTTTCCGGTTTGAGAAGAAAGGAAGGACAGTATGAGTTATAAATATTACAGTACGGAACGCCCGGTGATGCCGGGTTCGTTCCCAAAACCGCAGGGAAACACGGTGCTGAACATTGAAAATTTCAATGACCGTTCCTATGTTGGAAAAATCGGGCGTGAAGCGTGGGGATTTATCGAATATGAAAAGCCGATTTCCCCGGTTCTGCTGGATGATTTTGAACTGGTTGCCGCTTCTGATGATGAAGATAAGGATAAAATTTGAGCTGCTTTGTAAGGTGTTACAGCTTACCCGTGGGGCTTCCGATTTGAAAAGCCTTGATTTCAACCCCGATGCTGAAATTGTAACAGCGGTATTTGAGGGTGGAAGCAGAACAATCAATGTTGCTTGTGATTCTGGAACGGCAATGATCCGTGACATTATGAATCATTTGGAGTGCTAAAGAAAGAAGGTGAAAACTAATGGCATACGATTATGCAAAGCTGAATGGTAAAATCGTTGAAAAGTGCGGTACACAGGCGGTATTTGCTGAAAGAATGGGGCTTTCTGAAAGAACCATTTCGTTGAAGCTGAACAACAAGGTTGCATTTAAGCAGCCCGAAATTCAGAAAGCACTTCCGATTCTTGGACTTACTGAATCGGACATTCAGGCATATTTTTTTACTTTGAAAGTTCAAAATAATTGAACCTTACATAGAAAGGCGGTGAACAGGATGAAGAAGATTATTGAAGCCTGTATTGATCGAATTCTTGAGTTCGACACACAGGAAGAAGCGGCTGAATACCTTGAAGCCTTGCGGAACAAGAAAACCGCATTCCGCATTGTGAACCGGGAAGCTGTAAACGGCAAGTACCGTATCAGGGTTCAGGAACAGTACAACAAAAGCCCGATGATTTCCGGGTAACACAGCAAAGAAAGGATGAAGTGAAATGACATTTTCAGAGAAATTGAAAAATCTTATGTCTGAATTGGGCTTGTCGCAGTCCAAACTTTCAGACCTGACCGGGATTGGTAAATCCTCTATCAGTCAGTATCTTTCCGGGAAGAACGAACCTTCCAAAGACCGCAAGAAGGAAATTGCCTGTACCTTGGGCGTTCAGGATGATTACTTTGAACAGTTTGAACCCGCTGCAACGGTTCAGCACGGTTCGGCAATCAATGTTCCCGTTCCCCTTATTGCCCGCCTGATGGGTAAATCAAAGGAATTTGTAATGCAGGGGTTGCGTGATGGGGTTTTCCCGTGGGGCTATGCGGTAAAAATGAAGAATTGGAGTTACTTCATTTCTTCCGTGAAATTCACTGAATATACCGGGATTGAAATTCCCGTGAATGACTTAGGAAAGGCGGTTTAAGAGTATGAACGAAATTATCAAAGGGTTCAAGGTGTTCAATCCTGATTGGACTTGCAGCCCTAACGGGAACACGAAACAGTACACTTGCCCCGGCAAATTTGAAGAAGATGTTACCCCGGTTCGGTGCGGACAGGGAATGCACTTCTGCAAGGTGGCGGCTGACTGTTTCAATTATTACGATTTCAACCCGGATAACCATGTTGCGGAAGTTGCCGCTTATGGTGAGGTTGTGGAAGAAGGCGATAAGTGCGCCACTAATAAGCTGGAAATTATCCGTGAAATCCCGTGGGCTGAACTGCTTGAAATGGTGAATACCGGGAAAGGTTGCGCCGGACTTTGCAACAGCGGCAATCGGAACAGCGGCAATCGGAACAGCGGCGATTGGAACAGCGGCAATCGGAACAGCGGCGATTGGAACAGCGGCGATTGGAACAGCGGCAATCGGAACAGCGGCAATCGGAACAGCGGCGATTGGAACAGCGGCAATCGGAACAGCGGCAATCGGAACAGCGGCGATTGGAACAGCGGCAATCGGAACAGCGGCGATTGGAACAGCGGCAATCGGAACAGCGGCGATTGGAACAATACCAACTTTTCCAACGGTTGTTTTAATACTGTTGAACCTACCATTCACCTGTTCAATAAGCCTTCAAGCTGGACATATCGTGATTGGCTGAATAGTGAAGCCCGTTACCTGATGAATCAGATTCAGGGGGATATTCTTGAATGGGTTTACCTGTCGGATATGACCGATGAAGAAAAGGCAGCACACCCGGAAGCTGAAACAACGGGTGGTTATCTGAAAGAACTGGACAATTCCGAATGCGCCGTTATTTGGTGGCGTTCACTGGATCAGCGTCAGAAAAATGTAATCATGGCAATTCCGAACTTTGACAAGGCAATCTTCAAGGAAATCACCGGGATTGATGTTGATGCAGATTAAGGGGGTGCGCTTATGCAGCTATATCCCCACCAACAGACCGCCTTAGAGAAAACCGCCCATTTCAACAGGGTTGCTTATTACCTTGATATGGGTTTAGGGAAAACTTTCGTTGGAAGCGAAAAAGCAAATTCCTACCCTGAAAAAATCGTGCTGGTTTGTCAAAAGTCGAAAATTGACGATTGGGTGAACCATTTTCGTGAACATTATTCCTTCACCGTGTTTGACCTGACGAACAAAAAGCAGCTTGAAGAATTCACGGGAACAATCGGGAAATGCGTTGGAGTTATCAACTATGATTTGGTTTTCAGGCGTTCATATTTCGCTTATATAAGCGGATTTACTTTGATGCTTGACGAGAGTTCCAACATTCAGAATGAAACGGCGAAACGGTCAAAATTCATTCTGAAAATGAAGCCGGAAAATGTAATTCTTCTTTCCGGCACACCAACAGCCGGGAAATATGAAAAGCTATGGTCGCAGCTTCGTTTGCTTGGCTGGAATATCAGCAAAGACCTGTTCTATAAGCAGTATGTTGAAATGGAATGGATTGAGGATCACAGCAGCGGGTTCAAAATCCCCCACATTGTAGGTTACAAGAATGTTGACCGACTGAAAATGAAACTTGCTGAACATGGTGCAATTTTTATGAAGTCGGAAGAAGTTTTTGATTTGCCTGAACAGATTGTGATTCCCGTTCATTCCAAACCAACAAAGGAATACCGCAAATTCATGCGGGATGCCGTTATCACTATTGACGGGCGGGAATTCATCGGTGACACAATTCTTTCAAAACGAATTTACGCCCGGATGATGTGCAGCTACTTGAATAAAGAACGGGTTGCAGCCTTCAAAGATTTGGTTCAGTCCACGGAAGATAGATTGATTGTGTTCTATAACTTCAATGAAGAATTGAACACTATGCAATCAGCTATTGAAGAATTGAAACGCCCCGTTTCAATCGTAAATGGCAGCTTTAAGGATTTGACCGCCTATGAAGAAGCGGACGATTCAATCACATTTCTGCAATATCAGGCTGGTGCAATGGGCTTGAATTTGCAGAAAGCGAACAAAATTATTTACTTTTCAATGACGGACAGAAGCGAATTGTTTGAACAGTCCAAAAAGCGAATTCACAGAATCGGGCAGACACAGCCTTGCTTTTACTATCAAATGATTTGTCCCGGTACGGTGGAAGAAGATATTCTTCACACCTTGGAAATGAGAAAGGACTACACGGATGAACTATTCAAAAAGTATCAAGAAGCGTTCGATTGCTAACAGAATTATCATTTCATGGTTGGTTGTGGCGGTGTTCTTTTCTATTGTCGGGTTCATTATCGGTTCAATCACTTCAAAGCATGGTGAACCTGACAAAACAGAAACCACCGTTTACGGGCAGACCGTTGACGGACGGGTTTTTGAAGGCGAAATGTCTATGGATTGGGGTGAAGGTGATTTGAATTTCATTCCCCTTGATGTTCCGCTGGACAAAGGCTTGCAGGAATTTATTTTCTACCTGTCCGCTGGCTACAACATGGATTTCACTTTCGTTATGGCGGTTATTCAGCAGGAAAGCCAATACAACGCCGATGTGGTGAGCAAATCCAATGATTACGGGTTGATGCAGATCAACGAGGTAAATCACCCGTACATAACAGAAACGCTTGGTATAACGAATTTTCTTGACCCTTACGAAAATGTGCGGGCTGGAATGTTCATCTTGCGTAAGCTGTTTGAAAAATATGAAACCCCTGAAAAGGTGCTTATGGCGTACAACATGGGGGAAACAGGCGCAGGAATTCTTTGGGAACAGGGAATTTTTGAAACTAACTATTCAAAATCAGTATTGCAAATTCAGCAGGAAATGAACGCTGAATTGGGAAGGAGTTCAAATGATTAAGTGTAAACAGGCAATGGAAAATTCCGCTTGCGGAAAAGACTGCTGCTGTTTGGAGTGCGAGGAAAAGGAAACCTGTAAGGATGTTTGTTCCGACTTATCCCCGGATTGTGGGGATGCGGTGACAGAGGAAACCGCCCTTGCCACGATGAAGCAGGAAGCGGCGGCTGTTATCAAGGTTATTGCAGACCTGACTTTGCAGAAGAAGCAGATCGAGGATCAGGAAAAGTCAATGCGCGACAAGTTGCGTGAAGCAATGGAGAAATACGGGGTGAAATCCTTTGAAACCCCGGAAATCAAATTCACCTATGTTGCACCTACCACCCGCACAAGCATTGACAGCACGAAACTGAAAAAGGGTTTGCCGGATGTAGCTGCAAAGTATTCCAAAACTTCCAAAGTTTCCGCTTCCGTCAAAATCACGGTGAAGTAAATGGGCGGGTACTTTGACACAAAAGGAGCTTCTGAACATGGTGAAGTGGTTTGTTCGCAGTCACGCAGAAAACACCAACCATGCAGGAAAGTATCTTGCAAACACCATGTTTGCCATGTAAGGAGTTCCCAAAGTGGAACGGAATATTGGGTTAGAAATATGAAGAAAGAAGGTGGATGTTATGACGAGAGCAGAAAGGGAAGCTGATCCGGGTGAATCCTTTGACGGGGGCTATCACCTTTATGCAAAGGAAAAGCATAAGGAACGAGTTGCAAAAAATTCTGAACGGATTGACTACGCAATCAAGCAATTTGAGTTGAACAACATTGAATTCACCTTGAAAAATGAGCAAAGCGGGCATTTCCATTGTAGAAGAAAGTCAGATGATAAGCTGTTTCAGTTTTGGGCTGGAACGGGGAAAATCCTTGGATATGACCGTTTGCGTGGAATTCATTCACTTATCAAATTATTGTTGGGGTGATGCAATGGCAGAAGAAAAACTTTTTGAAGGGCAAATCAAGAAATACTTTCATTCTGTCGGTATCTACCCGGCGGGCTATCCAACGGACAGAATGAACGCCCCTATGGTGGGGTGGTACACCAAAATTTGGGGCGGCGGTTTTCAGAAGTCCGGCATTCCTGACATTATCTGTTGTGTGAACGGGGTAATGCTGGCGGTGGAAGTCAAGGCTTCCAATGGTAGACCTTCCGAACTGCAAAAGTTAAATATCAGCCGTATCAACAAATCAGGCGGCGTTGCAGTTTTCCTTTACCCGGAAGGGTTTGAACAGTTCAAAGAACTTTTGAAAGGGGTGATAAATTGCGGTATTCACATTCCAGCGTTGATTGCTTTGAAAAGTGCAAACACAAGTACGAAATGCGTTACATACACGGGATAACCACCATTCCCCCGACTGAACCTGATAACGCCCTGATTATGGGGCAGACGGTTCACACGGGCATTGAAAAAAGCCTTGAAGAAGCAATCAAAGAATACAGTTTCAGCTATCCGATTATTACCGATGAACATATCAACGAAATAATCAAGTTTGAAACGGTGATCCCGCTTGCAAGGGCGGCAATCCCGCCCGGTGGAGCATTTGAAGTTGAGATTGCGGACAGCGATTTCCACGGGTTCATTGATTACCTTGTTCCCGTGGGTGATGGGTACTTCGATTTGTACGATTTCAAGTATTCAAACAATGTATCAGGCTATAAGCAGTCAAATCAGCTTCACTTATACAAATACTTTTGGGAACGGAACAACCCCGGAAAGAAAATCCGAAATATGTATTTCCTGTTTATCCCAAAGGTATCAATTCGGCAGAAGAAAACCGAAACTTTGCTTGACTTCCGGCAGCGTTTGAAAGAAGAACTTGCCGTGGCAGAGGTCAAAACCGTTCAAATCGGGTTCAACCCTGAAAAGGTCATTGAATTCCTGTTTGGAATAAAAGCTATCAAAGAAGAAAAGGATTTCCCGCAAAATAAAAGCTATTTGTGCCGTTTTTGCGAGTATCAAGAAAATTGTGAGAAAGGATGGAACTATTTTATGAAGTTACCTGAAAACAAGAGAAGAAACATTGAAGCCGTTGAAAAGCGTGTGCTTTGGATTTATGGTGTTCCGTTTTGCGGAAAGACCACCTTCGCAAATAGCTTCCCTGATCCGCTGATGCTGAACACGGATGGCAATATCAAGTTCGTTGATGCCCCGTATATCCGCATTAAGGACGAAATCAAGGTTGAGGGGCGCATGACGAAAAGAACCCTTGCGTGGGATGTGTTCAAGGACACCATTTCCGAACTGGAAAAGAAGGACAACACCTTCAAGACGATTGTTGTTGACCTGTTGGAAGATTTGTATGAGCATTGCCGCTTGTATATGTATCAGCAGATGGGTATTACCCATGAATCTGATGATTCCTTCCGCGCGTGGGATAAGGTCAGGGGTGAATTTTTGAACACCTTGAAACGCCTTATGAACCTTGACTATGAAAACATTATCCTGATTTCCCATGAGGACACAAGCAAGGACATTACCAAAAAGGGCGGCGATAAGATCACGGCAATCAAGCCCAACTTGCAGGATAAAGTTGCAAACAAGGTTGCCGGAATGGTGGATGTGGTTGCCCGTATCGTGGCAGACGGTGACACCCGCACATTCAGCTTCAAGAGCAATGAAGTTATTTTCGGTGGCGGGCGTTTGAAGGTGAACGCAAAGGATATTCCGCTTGATGTGAACGCCCTGTTTGCGGTTTACGATGAAGCCAACAAGAACGCTGCTTCCGGCGTTGTGACAGCAGCCGCTTCCACGGGAAAGACCGGGCGCAGCACCCGCAAGAAAGCAGAGGAAGCACCCGCCACAACCGCAGATAAGCCGCAGGACAAGCCCGCAGAGGAACAGGCGGTAAACAATACCCCTGAACAGGAAACCCCGCAGGAAGCCGCAGATAAGGCAGAGGAAAAGCAGCCTGAACAGGTAGCAGAGCAGCAGGACACAGCAGCCCCGGTTGATGGTGCTATGAATCCCCCGGAAGCCCCGGCAGAGGAAGAAAAGCCCCGCCGTAAGCGTAAAGCAAGAGATTAAGAAAGGTAGGTACACAGTATGAACAATCCGTTTGGTATTCCCGATGATGTGTTTGAAGGAATGGTTGCTTCCATTTTGAAGGCGCAGGGTAAGACCCGCTCCGGTAACAATGCCAACATTCAGAACCCTTTCATTCAGAAGGTGGAATTCAATGTTGCAGAGGAAGCAAAGAAGTCTGCTTCCGTGTCTATGGCTTTGTATAAGGCATATCAGGAAGTGGGCTTCACGCAGGAACAGGCTTTTGAACTGGTTAAGGGTATCTTGACCGCAAAGAAAAACTAATTACAAGAAAGGTTAAACAGGTGAAAAATTATGGCTAACATTTGGGAAGAATTCGATAAGAGCATTGACACGGAAGGTTTGGCAAAGGATGTTGAGGAAGCGGCAGAAAACGGCGGTCGCCGTGAAGTTCCGCATGATACTTATGAGGTGGCAATCAACAAGCTGGAGCTGACAAAGAGCAAGAAGGGTGATCCGATGGTCACTTGCTGGATGAAGATTGTTGAGGGTGAGTACAAGGGCAGCTTGATTTTTATGAATCAGGTTGTAACGCAGGGATTTCAGATTCATATTGCAAACGAGTTCATGCGTGCGCTGGTTCAGGAGATGGAAACCCCTGTTGAAGTCCAGTTCAAGACCTATTCGCAGTATGCGAACATGATTATGGACATTATGGAAGCCATTGATAACAACTTTGAATACAAGGTTCGTTACTACGAGAACAAGGGCTATAACGCATTTGAGATTCAGGAAGTTTATGTTCTTGAAGATTAAGTGATACAACTTGTGACCTGACAAGTTAAACAGGCGGGTGGGTTGGTGGGAAAACAGCAGAAAGGGGTGAATGGATTGCTGTTTTATGATTTTGAGGTTTTCAAGTATGACTGGTTGGTTGTGGTAATGGACATGACCGCAAAGAAAACCCATGTGATAATCAATTCCCCGGAAGAACTTGAAGCCTTATATAAGGCAAATATAAAAGAAATTTGGGTTGGTTTTAACAGCCGCCACTACGATCAGTACATTTTGAAAGCTATCCTTTGCGGGTTTGACCCTAAAGGTGAATGACTACATAATCACAAAGGGAAATCCCGGTTGGAAGTTCAGCAGCTTATTCCGGCAGTTCCCCCTTTGGAATTATGATGTGATGCTGAATACCGATGTGGGTTTGAAGTCCTTTGAGGGGTTCATGGGAAATGACATAAAGGAAACTTCCGTTCCCTTCAATATTGACCGAAAACTTACGCCGGAAGAAATTGCCGAAACGGTGAAATACTGCAAGCACGATGTTGAACAGACGGTTCAGGTTTTCTTGAAACGAACGGAAGAATTCAATACCATGATGTATTTCATTAAGCATTTCGGGCTTAGTATGGACTACATTTCCAAAACCAAAGCGCAGCTTGCAGCGGAGATTTTGGGCGGCAATCGTAAGGGTGCAGATTTTGACGATGAATTCCAGTTCCCTATTCTTGATTGCTTGCACCTGAACAAATATAAGCACATTGCGGAATGGTACGCAAATCCTGAAAACCACGATTACAGCAAGAAACAGGATAAACAGATGATGGCAGGGGTTGAACATACCTTTGCATGGGGCGGCGGACACGGGGCAAGGGCAAAATATTCCGCCGATGGCGTGTTCATCATCATTGACGTTACCGCCTATTACCCGTCTTTGCAGAAACAATATCACTTCGGCTATCGTGTGATGGATCACCCTGAAAACTTTGAGTTTATCCACGATTCCAACATAGCCTTTAAGCGCAAGGGCGACAAGAAAGCCCGTCAGCCCTTCAAAATTATGGATAATGCAATTAGCGGGCAGATGAAACAAAAATCATCCGCCCTGTATGACCCAATGAGCAACAACGGCATTTGTATCAATGGACAGCTTTTATTGCTGGATTTGGTTGAACACATTGAACCGTATTGTGAACTTATACAGAACAACACGGACGGTATCATTGTAAAGCTGAAAGACTATGAACATGATTTCGATGTGCTGGACGATGTTGTTTATGAATGGGAACAGCGAACAGGAATGAAAATGGATTTTGATACCTATATCGGAACAATCTATCAGAAGGATGTGAACAATTACCTTCTGATTGACCGAAAAACGGGGGCAGTCAAGGCAAAGGGCGGCTATGTTATGAAGCTGAATGATTTAAGCTATGACTTGCCAATCATCAACAAAGCGTTGGTTGATTATATGATTCACGGAATTCCAGTGCGCCGAACTATCATGGAATGTCAGGACTTGCGGGAATTCCAGCTTGTTTCCCGTATCAGCAGCAAATACACACACATTCTTTACGGCGATAAGCCTATCAAAGAAAAATGTATCCGGGTGTTTGCTTCCAACAATCCCGCTGATCCGGGTGTGAAGAAAGTCCATGCGGTAAGAAAAACCACCGCAAAACTGACAAATTCCCCGGAACATTGCTTCATTTTCAATGACGATGTGAAGGGCGTTCCCGTTCCTGATAAGCTGGATCGTCAATGGTACATTGATTTTGCAAATAAAAGATTATCAGATTTCGGGGTGGTGTGATGGACGATTTACATATTACTTACAACCACGGGAACGGTGAAATGCTTATTCATTTAGATTACTTCTTCCCGTGTTCACAGGTTCGCTTCAATAAGCTGCTGAAAATCATTGAACTTGATTGGCAGCATGAAGCGGAATTGAAAGAGAATTTGAAAGTTCACTTTCAAAAAAGAATTGCCGATTTGACAGCGTTGTGGAAGGAAAACAGCAAACTTTACTATGACAACAAGGAAAAGGCGGCAAGCACCAAAGCAATCATTGACAGCCGGAAGCACCCGAACGGGTTGCCACTTTCAAAGGATGAATTGAAAGAAGCACGGGCTGATTTCAGAGCCTACACAGCAGCTTATAAACAGGCACTTTCGGATGCAAAGAGCAATAAACGGTTCAAAGAACGGTTTGAAAAATATTTAGAATCTATGTAAAGGCGGTGAGTTGAATTGTTCTTCAAAGGTTATGTTGAAACCAAAAACAAGAAGTGCATAGAGAAATTCAAAGGAAGAACAGACTTCAAGACCTTTGAACAGGTTCAGTCATTGCCGGAATACGCTGGAATTTTGGCAGCGGAAACAATTCTGATTGATGTGGATGATTTTGAAGCGTCCGAAATACTGTTCAAGGTTGTAAAAGAATATGCGTTGACCTGTCGAGTGTACCGCACAAGCAGGGGCAAGCATTTTCTGTTCAAGAACAGCGGAGTACCAACCAACAAGACAGGCTGCAAACTGGCAATAGGTTTGACCGCTGATATTAAAATCGGTACAAGAAATTCCTATGAAGTTCTGAAATATGACAATCAGAACAGGGAAATTCTTTATGATACCGCTGAAAATGAGGAAGCCCAGCAGCTTCCCCGTTGGTTGTTCCCGGTGAAATCCAAAATGGAGTTTTTGAACATGGAAACCGGGGATGGTAGAAATCAGGGGCTTTTCAATTACATTCTTACGCTGCAAAGCAATGATTTCAGCGTGGAAGAAGCACGGGAAACAATCAGGATCATCAACAAGTTTGTTCTGAAAGTTCCGCTTTCCGATGATGAAATTGAAACCGTCCTTCGGGATGATGCGTTCAAGAAGCCTGTTTTTTTCATGGGTTCGACTTTCCTTTTGATAAGTTCGCAACCTTTTTGAAGAACAACAACCATATTATCAAAATTAACAATCAGCTACATATCTACAAGAACGGTATCTATATTTCCGGGATGGCAGAGATTGAAGCGGAAATGATACAGCACATTCCGGGGCTGAACAGGGCGAAAAGAACGGAAGTCCTTGCTTACCTTGATATTCTGATCCGTGAGAATTCCAAAGCGGAAGATGCAAACCTGATTGCGTTTGAAAATGGGCTTTACAATATCGTGGATGATTCCTTTGTGGAGTTTACCCCGGAACACATTATTACAAACAAAATTAGGTGGAAATATAACCCGGAAGCCTATTCCGAACTTGCGGACAAGACTTTGAACAAGATTGCTTGTAATGATCCGCAAATCAGGGCGTTGCTTGAAGAAGCAATCGGGTATTGCTTCTATCGCAGGAATGAGCTTGGAAAAGCCTTCATTTTGACTGGTGACAAATCCAACGGTAAAAGTACCTTCCTTTCAATGGTTCAGTGCCTTTTGGGGGATGAAAATATCAGTTCCCTTGACCTGAAAGAATTAGGCGATAGGTTCAAAACCGCTGAAATGTTCGGAAAGCTGGCAAATATCGGTGATGATATTGGTGACGAATTCATAGCGAACCCGGCAATTTTCAAAAAGCTGGTTACAGGCGAAAGAGTTTCAGCCGAACGCAAGGGGCAGAACCCGTTTGAATTCAACAACTATTCAAAGCTGCTTTTTTCCGCAAATAACATTCCCCGTATCAAAGATAAGACGGGTGCGGTGCAGCGGCGTTTGACAATCATTCCGTTTGATGCAAGGTTTTCTGCTGATGATCCTGATTTCAACCCGTATATCAAGCACCTGTTGAAAACTGATGAAGTCATGGAATACCTGATAAATTTGGGTATTGCCGGATTGAAGCGGGTTCTTCTAAATCGCAAGTTTACGGGTTCGACTAAAGTTCAGAAAGCAATGGACGAATACGAGGAAAACAACAACCCCATTATTGGGTTCTTCCGGGAATGTGAAGATGAAGAATTCCAGATTGAGAACGAACCAACCAATGTTGTTTATAAGCGTTATCAGGAATATTGCCTTGCAAACAGCTTGCAGCCTATGAGCAACATTGAATTTTCAAAGCAGGTCAACCGCATTTTGAATATGCGTGTTGAAAACAAATGGCTGAACGGTAAAAAACACCGTATTTTCATTAAAAATGAATAAAGGAAGGTGTGCATTTTGAATGAACAGAGAGAGAGAGAGAGAGAGAGAGAGAGACAGAAAGTAAAGACTGGATAGGCAACCAAAACAGTATTTACACTACCTTGGGGGCTTCCAACCATACCGACAAGGAACGGCAGCAGCATGATTATTATGCAACCGAACCGAAAGCAATGGAACTTCTGCTTGCAGAAGAACACTTTTCCCCGGTCATTTGGGAATGTGCTTGTGGTGAAGGGCATTTGTCAAAAGTACTTGAGCAGCATGGGTTTGAGGTTATCAGCACAGATTTAATTTACCGGGGGTTCGGTGATCCCGAACCGCTGGATTTCCTGAAAGAATCCCTTGAAGATTTTGAAGGGGATATTATCACAAACCCGCCGTACAAATACGCCCTTGAATTTGTTGAACAGGCATTGAACAGTGTGCAGCCGGGAAGAAAAGTTGCAATGTTCCTAAAGTTGCAATTCCTTGAAGGGAAAAGCAGAAAACAGTTCTTCTTACATAACCCGCCGAAAGTGGTTTATGTAAGTTCTTCCCGCCTGATATGTGCAATGAACGGGGAATTTTCAAAGTACCCTTCAAGTGCTGTTGCTTATGCGTGGTTTGTGTGGGAAAAGGGCTTTCAAGGTGATCCAATCATCAAATGGATAAACTGAAAGGGGGTACAACTTTGAATGTTCGTTATGACAGATAGACAGACAGACAGACAGACAGACAGACAGATTATTTTGGACTTGTGCGGGGAACTGGTTCATGGTCGAAACCGTATCAAGAAGCCGGGTATGATGTGCGTATTATCACTTTGCCGGAATACGATGTAAGAACTTATATCCCACCTGAAAATGTTTATGGCATACTTGCAGCCCCGCCGTGTACGGAATTTTCACTTCTAAATTGTAAAGCTGAACCACGAAAACGGGATGAAGTTGCAGGAATGGAAATCGTAAACGCTTGTATGCGAATTATCAATCAATGCAATCCGCATTTTTTGGGCGTTGGAAAATCCACGGGGGCATTTGAGAAAATATCTTGGTATGCCAAAGCTGAATTTTCAGCCGTGGTTTTATGGCGATCCGTGGACGAAAGCAACGGATATTTGGGGGAATTTCAATATTCCCAAAAGAAAATTTGAAAATTGGGCTGATGTTTCAAAGCTGGACTTATACATTAGACCGAACAGGGATAAGCCCAATTTTGCATATTTACATAAAAGCGCATGGAGCAAAATTCCGCAGCTACAATTTCATAAGCCGGAAACGGATGCAGAATTTAGAGCAATGACACCACCGGGATTTGCAAAAGCGTTCTTTGAAGCAAACAGATGAAAGGGGTGCAAGATGAACAAAAATAATCCTTATTACAACAATGAAGGGTACGCTGACCCTACTGCATTTTACGGAACAAAGCAGATTGTGAAGGAAGAAGCAGAAACAGAGCGGCGGTTGCTGGTGGGCTTGCCGGGATTTATTACGGTTGCGGTGGTGAAAGCGGTATTCCTGATGAATGGATTGCACAGATTCCCCGGAAAGACTGGATCAAGGGTTTATGTGATAAATTTGAAAGTTAATTTTCAAAACTGAAAAACATTCAAGTTTTCATTCCAGTTACATTCAAGTTGTAGTTGTGGGAACTGGAATGCAAGGAAACGCTGACTATACGGGGCTTTTCATTCAATTCATTCAACTTCTTCAACTTGTTTTTGAGTTCTTTATAAGATAGAAAAAATCAATATCAATTTACAGTATTTTTCTAAAAATAGAGTAATAAGAAACAACAAGTTGAAGTTGAATGAATTACCCGGTGATTATTTGTAAACCCGCATAAATACAGACTTTTTCTTCATTCCACTTTCACATTCAAGTTAGAAAGGCGGTGCTTCCATGAAAGCGAAAGAATATTTGCAGCAGTTGCAGCGATTAGATACGATGATAAATCAGAAAATCAAGGAATTAGGTGATTTGCGCCTGATGTCGCAGAGTGTCGGCGGCATTGATTATTCAAAAGAGCGTGTGCAGTCCAGCCCTTCCGGGGATGCCCCGTTTGTGAAGCCTGTTTTGCGTATGATCGAACTTGAACAGGAAATCAATGCAGAGATTGACCGCTTTGTTGATGAAAAGCATGAAATCATCAATCAGATTCAGGCTTTGCAGAACCCGAAACACATTGATATTCTGTATAAGCACTATGTTGAATTCAAACGGCTTGAAATCGTTGCCGTTGAAATGAATTTTACATATCAGTATATTGTTGAATTGCACGGTACAGCGTTGAAGGAATTCCAGCTTACCCATGAAAACCTATTGAATTCCAATGACGAACCCTGATATAATGATAAAGTGAAAAATCAGCGGGAACATAGTTCCTTGCTGATTTTTTCGTTTTCCCGGTGGGGTACTCATAGCCGAATGAAAGACAGGTCGGTGAACTCCTACCCACCGGGAAAATCTTTTTATTGCCAAAATCACACAGAAAGGAAGTGAACTTTCAATATGGCAAAAGGAAAATATGAACACTGGTTGACAGAAGAAGGTTTGCTTCAACTGGAAGCGTGGGCAAGAAACGGTTTGACGGATGAACAGATTGCTTCAAACATGGGTATTACCCGTAAAACACTTGCTGAATGGAAAAATAAGTATGGTGACATTTGTGACACCCTAAAAAAGAGGGAAAGCAGTTGTTGACATTCAGGTTGAAAATGCTTTGCTGAAAAGGGCATTGGGTTATTCCTATGTTGAAACAACCCGTGAACAGGTCATTGATTATGACAAAACAACAGGCGTTCCAATCGGTTCACACATGGAAGTTACAAAAGAGGTCACAAAGGAAGTTGTTCCTGATACCACGGCACAAATCTTTTGGTTGAAGAACAGGAAGCCGGAAGATTGGCGTGATAAAAGGGATGTTGCTGTTGAAGGTACTTTGAATACAAACAACCCGTTTGAAGGTTTGACAACGGAAGAATTGAGAAAGATTATTGACAATGAATGATCTTCAAAAAAATTCGCCCGCATTGAACTTTCTAAACGGGATTTTTTTGTATATTGCAATACAAAAGCACCTGACTTCTACAAGAAGGACAGAACCTTCCTTGTTGAATTTTGCACAGACCTTCAAACCTTCCTTCAAAGTGATGAACATGAAATCTTGGTTGTGAATATGCCGCCCCGTCATGGCAAATCACGAACCATAGGAAACTTTGTTGAATGGGTGCTTGGTAACGATCAAACCCAAAAGATTATGACGGGTTCATATAACGAAATTCTTTCAACCAACTTTTCAAAGGGTGTGCGAAACACCATTCAGGAAGTAAAGGCTGATAAGGATAAAATCATATATTCAGACATTTTCCCCGGTGTAAAAATCAAATGGGGTGATGGTGCTATGAATATGTGGTCGTTGGAAAATGGCTATAATAACTATTTGGCTACTTCTCCAACAGGTACAGCAACAGGTTTTGGCGCAACCCTGATGATTATTGACGATTTAATCAAATCTTCCCTTGAAGCGAACAACGCTGATACCCTTGAAAAACATTGGTCATGGTTTACTGATACAATGCTTTCAAGATTGGAAGAAGGCGGCAAAATCATAATCGTTATGACCCGGTGGCACAGCTTAGACTTAGCCGGACGGATCATTGACGAATACGGCGATAAGGTCAAGGTTGTTCAATACAAAGCGGTTCAGGATGATGGTTCAATGCTTTGCCCGGAAATTCTTTCCCGGAAGTCTTACGAAACCAAAAGAAAAGCTATGGGCGTTGAGATTGCAGAAGCGAACTACCAACAGAACCCGATTGACATTAAGGGCAGACTGTACGGAAGGTTCAAAACTTACACTGAACTTCCGAAAGACAGTTCCGGGCATTTGCTTTGTTCTGCTGTTAAGAACTACACTGATACAGCAGATACAGGTGACGATTTTCTTTGTAGTATCAATTATGTTGAGTACAACAAGGAAGCCTATGTTATCAATGTCATTTACACAAAGGACGGTATGGAAATCACCGAACCCGCCGTTGCAAAAATGCTGTATGACGATAAGGTGAATGTTGCTGATATAGAATCGAATAACGGCGGGCGTGGTTTTGCCCGGAATGTTGGTTCTATTCTTCAAAGCAAGTATAACAGCAACAGAACGGTTATACACCCGTTCTTCCAGTCAAAAAACAAACAATCCCGCATACTGTCCAACAGTACATGGGTTATGGAACACATATATTTTCCGCAAAATTGGGCTGACCGCTTCCCTGACTACTACACAGCTATGAGCCGATACCAAAAAGAGGGAAAGAACGCACATGACGATGCCCCCGATGCAACAACGGGCATAGCTGAAAAGGTTGGTTGCGGTGAAGCGTTCAGTTTCGACTAAAAATAACACATTAGTAACAAAAACCTTGAAATCATAGTATTTCTGGGCTTTTGTCTTTATTATGCGATAGAAAGAAGGTGAAAAGGGTGAGCCTGATTGACACATTGGCGGTCAAAGTATCGAACCTGATTTTGCAGGGTGCAGATATGAGCGATAAGCAGTTCTTTGAACGGGAAATTCAGAAGTGGAAGAACAGCCCGCAGCGTATCATGCAAATCAAAGGGCATTTGTACTATGACAATGAACACGATATTTTGCACCGAAAGCGAATGATGATCGGTGAGGGCGGCAAGCTGGAAGAAGTGGATAACCTACCCAACAACCGCCTGATTGATAATCAGTATGCAAAGCTGGTGAACCAAAAAGCAAACTACCTTTTAGGTCAACCCTTTGCCATTGAGGGCGAAAATCAGCAGTATGTTGAACTTTTGAAAAAGGTGTTCAACAAGCGTTTTATGAAAACCCTGAAAGCAGCAGGAAAGGCAATGCTGAACAACGGTATCTGTTGGTTGTACCCTTATTACACCGAAACGGGCGAATTTTCCTTCCGAATGTTCCCCGGCTATGAAGTGCTTCCTTTTTGGAAGGACACGGAACACACCATTCTTGAAGCGGCTGTCCGCTTGTATTTGGTGGTTGGGTATCAGGGTACAACGCCCGTGCTGATTGAAAAGGTTGAAATCTACGATTTGAACGGTGTTCACCGCTTCATTTTGGACGGTTCAACCCTTATTCCTGATTTGCAGGGTGTTGATGATAACACTTCCCCATATACCACAACCACGGGTGAGGACGGGAACGCCCTTCCCCTGAATTGGGCGAAAGTTCCGCTGATCCCGCTGAAATACAATGAATGTGAAATCCCGCTTTTGAAGAAGGTGAAAACCCTTCAAGACGGTATCAATGTGATGCTGTCTGACTTTGAAAACAATATGCAAGAGGACGCACGGAACACCATTCTTGTATTGAAGAACTATGACGGAACGAATTTAGGGGAGTTCCGAAAGAACCTTGCAACATACGGTGCGGTGAAGGTTCGCTATGACGGGGAAACCAAAGGCGGCGTTGAAACCCTTGAAATCAAAGTCAATGCTGAAAACTATAAGGCTATCATTGAAATCTTCAAGAAAGCCATTATTGAGAACGGCATGGGCTACGATGCAAAGGATGATAGGCTTTCCGGCAACCCTAACCAAATGAATATTCAATCCATGTATTCAGACATTGATTTGGATGCTAATGACATGGAAACAGAGCTGCAAGCAGCCTTTGAAGAAATTCTTTGGTTTGTGAATGCCCACCTTGCCAATACCGGGCAGGGCAACTTTGACGGTGAGGAAGTCAACATTATCTTCAACCGGGATATTCTTATCAACGAGAGTGAAGCAATAGATAATTGTCAGAAGTCCGTTGGTATTCTTTCCGATGAAACTATTGTTGGTATGCACCCGTGGGTTGATGATCCGCAGCTTGAACTTGACCGCTTGAAAAAGCAGAAAGAGGAACAGCAGGCAGAATTTGAAGCCCAGCAATTCAACCCGTTTGCACCACAGCAGCAGAAGGGCAACGCCCCGCCTGATGATGAAGGGGGTACGGTGAATGAATAACGCTGAATACTGGAAGTTGCGGTTTGAACAGCTTGAACAGGCGCAGAACCAAAAGGGCGTGAAAGCCTATGCTGATATTGAACGGCAGTATAAGGAAGCCCAAAAGCAACTTGAAGGGCAGATTGCCCGCTGGTATCAGCGTTTTGCAACCAACAACGGAATTTCCCTTGCGGAAGCACGGCAGTATTTGAAGGGTGCAGACCTGAAAGAATTTAAGTGGGATGTGCAGGAATATATCAAGTACGGACAGGACAACGCCTTAAACAGCGGTTGGATGAAAGAACTTGAAAATGCTTCTGCAAAGTATCACATTTCAAAGCTGGAAGCCCTGAAAGTACAGACACAGCACAGCCTTGAAGTCATGTATGCAAAGCAGTTCGGCACTATGCACGGGGCTTTGTCGGATGCCTTTGAAAGCGGGTACTATCACACAGCGTATGAACTTCAACACGGGTTCAATGTTGGTTGGGATATTGCCGGACTGGATCAGGCGCAGATTGAAAAGGTGCTTGCTAAACCGTGGGCGGCTGATGGGTACAATTTTTCTGAAAGAATTTGGGGAAACAAGAACAAGCTGATTTCGGAAGTCCACAACGAACTTTCCCGGAATATCATGTTGGGTGCTGACCCGCAAAAGACTATTGATTCCCTTGCAAAGAAAATGAACACTTCCAAAAACAACGCCGGAAGGCTTGTAATGACGGAAGAAGCCTATTTCAGTTCAGCCGCACAGAAGGATTGCTTTGAAAGTTTGGGCGTTGAACAGTATGAAATTGTTGCAACGCTGGATTCCCATACTTCCGACATTTGCAGAAGCCTTGACGGGAAGCATTTTCCCATGAAGGACTATCAGCCGGGAGTGACCGCCCCGCCGTTTCATGTTTATTGCCGTTCAACGACCGTTCCATATTTCGATGAACAGTTTGACATTGGGGAACGGGCGGCAAGGGATGAAGCAACCGGGAAAACCTACTATATTCCCGATGATATGAATTATCAGGAATGGAAGGAAACCTTTGTTGATGGCGGTGACAAGTCCGGGTTTGATGTGCTGGACGATGGTTCAGCCCTTCACTACACCCACCATGAAGAACCTGAACCGCCGAAACCAAAGAAGGAATATCTGACAAAGAAAAAGCTGCAAGCGAAAATTGCTGATGCGGATGTTCAGCTTGAAGATTTGGAAGCCCAATTCAAGGGCATTTCCGGGGGTTGGACATTCGATGAAGTTTTGAAGGACTTTGGAAGCCTTGAAGATTTCACGGATGGGGATGATCTTGCAAAGCTGAAAGACATTCATTCACAGGTAGAAGCCATTGAAACCCAAAAAGCAGAGTGGCAGCAGAAGTTGAATGAAAAGCTGATTGTAGAGCAGAAGAAAGCCCTTGCGAAACAGCAGGTGGAACTTGAAACACAGAAAGCCGCTGTTCAGCAACAGCTTGATGATTTCGAGGTCAAGACCTATTCCGGCATTTGGTACAACAAGGATGTGACAACCGCTGATTGGGCGGGGCTGAATATCGATGGTAAGAAGAAGTATTATGAAGGGAAGTTTATTACCGAAACTGACCCCGATTTGATGCAGAAGTATCAGGATTTATACAAGCAGTTGGAAGAACTTGATACAGAGGGCAAAGCCTACGCTGACATTCAGAAAGAGTTGAAACAAATTCAAAGCCAAATCACCAAAGTTCAAGCGGATTTGAAAAAACTTGAACAAGGTGGTATAATTGATTCGGTGGACGATGCCTTTTCGCAGGAACGCAAGGATGCCGCTATTTGGGCGAAAACAACCAAAGAAGCGGATGATGTTTTGCGTGATACTTGCGGTGAGGTTTGGCGCACTTCCTCATCGATTCAGAAAAATGCAATCTATGACTACACCCAAAGTTACCACAAGTTCAACGAACCGTTGCGTGGTATCGAATACGGCAGCGAAAAGTTCTTAGGTGTTGGAAATGTGGATTTAGACCAAATCGGCGTTTCCTATCAGGGCTGGAAGCCAGGTCAGATGCGGAAAGAAATAAACGCTATGACCGACATTATTTCCAAATCGACATACAAGGAAGATTTTTGGTTGCAGCGTGGTTGTAGATTTAAGGGCATGGACAAATTCTTCAATGTTCCTATGGATCGCTTGCAGAGTGCAACACAGGCAGAGTTGGAACAGTTGCTTTTGAATACAACACCGACTGAATACGGCTTTTGTTCTTGTGGTGTTGCCAAAGGCAAAGGATTCAGCGGTGATATTATCCTGAATATTTACGCCCCTTCCGGCACACAAATGATGTATGTTGAACCGTTTTCGGCTTTCGGAAATGGCGGGGGTAAGAATTGGGATGGTATTGCAAAGCAAGGTTCTTTCGGTCAAGAATCGGAAATCATATTGCAGCAGGGAACAAAGTTCCGTGTGACAAAGGTTGAAAAAACACCCGGTATGATTTACATTGACCTTGAAGTGATTGAACAGACCCCGCAACGATAACAGAAAGAAGGTGGTTACATGGAAAAGAAAACATTATCTGAACGCTATGCGGATGAAGTCCTTACCGACAACACCGCCTTGAACCACTATTCACAGTGTAAGGGATGTGTTTTCCGTGACAAAACCACTGTAAGCGGTGAAGAATGTGGATGGCAAAAAGCCGTGTGCCACATTTACGGAAGAAGTACCGCTTCCCGGTTGAAATATTCAAGCGGTGAACTGGTATTTCCATACACCCCGGTTGAACCCGGTGATAAACCGAATGAGGTTTACAACAACACCGCAAATTGTGAGTATTACGAACAGGAAAAGCGGAAGAAATAAGCACTTTTGAAAGTTTATTTTCAAAGGTGCTTTTTTCATGCCATTTTCAGGTAACAGCTATATCAAAGACCTTGAAAACAACGGTATATGCTGATTATATGAGGTCGATTTTTCAGAAAGGGGGTAACAGATATGATTGATTTGACAACCGTTGCACAGGCGGCACTTGTCCTTTTCGGTGCGGTGATTACAACCGTAATCGTTCCGTGCGTGAAGAAGAACACCACCGTTCAGCAGCAGAAGGAAATCATGGGTTGGGTGAAAATCGCTGTTGCGGCAGCAGAACAGCTTTACAAGGGTTCTGACCGTGGCGAGGAAAAGAAAGCCTATGTTTTGGACTGGCTGAACAAGCAGGGTATCACGATTGATGCCGATAAGCTGGATGCCATGATTGAAGCAGCAGTTCACGAAATCCAGTAACCCCCGCAAATCGTCTTTTTCGTATTGCAGACGGTAAAGAACAAGGTTCATTGCGTGGTTCGTCACCCACGGTAAACAACGGAAATGAAAGGATGGTACAAAACTATGAAAAAAGAAGATTTGATTGCAATGGGGCTGACAGAGGAACAGGCAAAGAAGGTTATGGATTCCCTTGACGGGAATTTTGTTACCAAAGCCCGTTTTAATGAGGTCAACGAGGAAAACAAGACCCTGAAACAGTCTGTTGCTGATAGAGATAAGCAGCTTGAGGATTTGAAGAAGTCCAGCGGTGACAATGCCGAACTGAAAAAGCAGATTGAAACCTTGCAGCAGCAGAACGCCGATCAGAAGAAAGCCCACGATGCGGAAATGGCACAGTTGAAGCTGGATAACGCCATTGATGCCGCCCTGACCGCAGCCGGAGCAAAGAACGCAAAGGCAGTTAAGGCGTTGCTTGACACTTCCAAAGTCAAACTTGGTGAAGATGGCAAGCTGACCGGGTGGGATGAACAGCTTACCGCCGTTCAGAAGTCGGATTCTTACCTGTTTGAAGCAAAGCAGCAGGGCAAGCAGACCTTCAAGGGATTTCAGCCGGGTGCTTCCGGTGGAGTAAAGCCGGGAACGAAAGTCGATATGTCCAAAATGACCTATGAGGAACTGGCGAACTATATCGAAAACAACCCTGATGCTGAATAACAAAATTCAAAAAAGTTCAAGAAAGGATTGAATAACGATGGCAAAATTTGATGCGAAAAGTTTTAATGAAAGAGCTTTCGGGAAGTATATGTCTGCTATCCCGAATGTGAAGCTGAATAAGCTGAAAGAGAGTAGGGCAATCGTTGCGGATCAGCGTTTGCGTGAAACCTTTGTCAACAACGGTCAGACGGGTACTGTTTACGCCGTTCTTCCCTATTTTGGGCTGATTGGCGGCGATGCACAGAACTATGATGGTGTGTCTAACCTCACCCCCGAAAAGACTGATACCTTTGAACAGGGTGTTTTCACCTATGGCCGTATGATGGGCTGGACTGAAGCCGATTTCTCCTATGATGTGACTGGCGGCGTGGATTTTATGGCGAATGTCCGTAATCAGATTAACCGCTATTGGAATGACAGAGATCAGGATACCATTCTTTCTATTCTGAAAGGTATCTTCGCTATGGCTTCCACTGGTACGGGCAATGTAAAGACCGCAAACGCCGCCTTTGTTTCTGCCCATACTTACGATATTTCCGCACCTTCTACGGATGCGGTCACTACGGACGCTATGAAGGTAAGTGCAACCACGCTGAACAGTGCAATTCAGCAGGCTTGCGGCGATAACAAGCAGAAGTTCAGCCTTGTTATCTGTCATTCCACTGTTGCAACCAACCTTGAAAACATGAAACTGCTTGCATACCTGAAGTACACGGATGCAGAAGGCGTTGAGCGTGATCTTGGTATGGCAACTTGGAACGGCAGACTGGTTCTGATTGATGATTCTATGCCTGTTGAGGTCAAGAATGTGGGTTCTACGGGCGGTGATGTTTCCCTTTACACCACCTATATTCTTGGTGAAGGTGCAATCGGCTTTGAGCCTGTCGGCGCAAAAGTGCCTTACGAAATGGTTCGTGATGCAAAGACCCGTGGCGGTGAGGATACGCTGATTTCCCGTAAGCGCAACGCTGTTTCTGTCGCTGGTATTTCCTACCTGAAAGCAAGTCAGGCAACCAACAGCCCGACTAATGACGAACTGGAAAACGGAAAGAACTGGTCGCTGGTAAGCAACGGCACGGATTGTATTGCACACAAGGCAATTCCGATTGCCCGCATTATTTCCCGTGGTTAAGTAAGGCGGTGATTCCAATGCTGGATATGGTAAAGGAACGCTTGCAGTCTTTCGGATATGAAATTCAGGATGGTGATGAAATCATCCTGAATTTTTCTATACAGAAAGTGGAAAACACTATCAAGAATGATTGCAATGTATCTTCTATACCTGACGGATTGGTGAATATCGCTGTTGATATGGCGGTAGGTGAATTTTTAACGGCAAAGAAAACCTTTTCGCCGGATAGCATTGCAGGGCTTGATTTGGATTTTGCGGTAAAGCAGATACAGACGGGTGACACCAACACAGTATTTGCAACCGGGGAAGGAAGTTTGACCGCTGAACAGCGATTGAACAATTTCCTGAATTATCTTCTGACTTACGGCAGGGATCAGTTTTCTTGTTATAGGAAAATCAAATGGTGAAAACAGTTGCAGCCGCCCGAAAAGCGGCACGGAAAGCGATTGAAAGCACCTATGAAGGTGTTTGCACCATTGTTGAACGCCGTGATATGCGGGATGAAGTAACCAAAATCACCCGCAAATCAGAAGTAACCGTGATTGAAAATCAGCCTTGCAAATTATCCTTTGAAAAGTTGAACGCCGTTGTTCAAACAGATGCAGCGGCGGCAATTTCCCAAAGTACAAAGTTATTCATATCGCCGGAAATCGTGGTAAATGGGGGTTCAAAAATCATAGTGGAACAGGACGGAAGAAAAGCCGAATATTCCGCAAGTGGTGAACCCGCCGTTTATTCCAGTCATCAAGAAATCACGCTTGAACTGTTTAAGGGGTGGGCTTGATTGGGTAAGATGGGCGGTTTTACGGCGGCAGATTTGAAAAAACTTCAAAAGCAGTTGAACAAAATTCAGCAGGGCAATGTTGAAGCGTTCATTGATGCTTGTGCAAAGGAACTTGCCGCCCGCCTACTTGCCAAAGTTATCAAGCGAACACCTGTCGGGCAGTACCCGAAAAGTTCAGGTAAAAAAGGCGGTACACTTCGCCGGGGCTGGACTTCCGCAACCCATGAAGAAGCCGCAAGCGGCAGCGGAAAAGGCAATGCGAAAGCATACGCTGATTCCCTGAAAATAAACCACTTTGGAAATACCGTTGTGATTGAGATTGTGAACCCGGTTGAATATGCTTCCTATGTGGAGTACGGACACCGAACAGCCAATCATCAAGGGTGGGTTCAAGGTCGGTTCATGCTTACGATTTCGGAACAGGAAATTCAGAACATAGCCCCGAAAGTGCTTGAAAGCAAAATCAAAAAGTTTTTAGGGGAGTGCATGAAATGATAAATTCGATAATTGAAGGTATCAGCATTTCCTTAAATGCTGAATTTGGTGATAACTACACCACATATACAGAAAGCGTTGAACAAGGTTTGAAAGAACCTTGTTTTTTTGTGTTCTGTATCAACCCAACGAACCGTGTTTTCCTTGGAAAACGGTACTTCAAGACCAATCAAATGTGTATTCAATATTTCCCGGTTGACAAAGACCGCAAGAAAGAGGAATGCAACACCGTTTCGGAACGGCTGTTTGGTTGCCTTGAATATATTACCGTTTCCGGGGATTTGGTACGGGGAACAAAAATGAATGCTGAAATGGTGGACGGGGTTTTGAATTTCTTCGTGAACTATGATTTTTATGTTTACAAGAAGGAAGATACCGTTCCTATGGAAGAACTTTCGGAAAGCGTTTCCGTGAAAGGATAGGTGAAATAATGGCAGCACGAAAAAGCGCAAAACCCGCTGACGGTGAAGCGGCTGTTATTGAAAGTGAATTTTCAAAAGAACAGTTGCTTTCCGCAAAGCGTTTTCAGGGCAGAAAGGACATTGTGAACGCCCTTCTGATGAAATACCCTGACACAGCCACTTTCACGGTGAATGCCGTGGAAGAAATGATTGAAAACTATATGAAAGGACAGGTGAAATAATATGGCTTTAGGCGGTGGAACTTTCGTGGTTCAGAACAAAAAGTTGCCGGGTGCATATATCAACTTTGTTTCTGCAGCTTCCGCTTCTGCAACCCTTTCTGAAAGAGGTATCGCAACGATGCCCCTTGAACTTGATTGGGGTGTGGATGGTGAAATTTTTGAAGTAACCAATGGCGATTTTCAGAAGAACACCCTGAAAATTTTTGGTTACGGCTATACCCATGAGAAGATGAAGGGGCTTCGTGATCTGTTTCAGAACACCAAAACCCTTTATGCGTACAAGCTGACTTCCGGGGGTACAAAGGCAAGCAACACTTTTGCAGAAGCCCTTTATTCCGGCGTTCGTGGCAATGATGTGAAAATCGTTATTCAGAAGAACGCTGACAATGAAAAGCTGTTCGATGTGAAAACGGTGCTTGACGGTGACATTGTGGACGAACAGACCGTTGAAAAGGCGGCTGAACTTGTCGCAAATGATTTCGTGAAGTTCAAGACTTCCGCAACGCTGGCAGTTACCGCAGCAACCCCGCTTGCGGGCGGCACGAACGGCACGGTGAACGGTACAGCTTATCAGAAGTACCTTGATAAGATTGAATCCTACACCTACAACACTATGGGCGTTGTGGTTACGGACGATACCACAAGGGGGCTGTTCAATTCCTTTGTGAAGCGTTTGCGTGATGAAATGGGTATCAAGTTTCAGCTTGTGCTTTATCAGTACGCTTCCGCTGACTATTACGGCACGATCAGCGTTAAGAACAAGGTTCTTGATGATGGTTGGAGTGAAGCAGCCCTTGTTTATTGGGTGACTGGTGTTTCCGCTGGTTGCGAGGTGAACAAGTCCAATCAGAACAAGAAGTACAACGGCGAATTCACCGTTGATACCGACTATACGCAGACTGACTTGCAGAAAGCGATTGATGCGGGTGAGTTCATGCTTCACAAGGTCGGTTCTGATGTCCGTGTGCTTGAAGATATTAACACTATGGTTACTACTTCCGACACGCAGGGCGATGTATTCAAGGACAATCAGACCGTCCGTGTAATTGACCAGATTGCAAATGATATTGCGGTTCTGTTCAACACCAAATATTTGGGCGTTGTTCCCAACGATGCGGCGGGCAGAACTTCCCTTTGGTCGGATATTGTCCAGCACCATGAACAGCTTGAGGAAATCAGAGCGATTGAAGATTTCGCTGATTCTGATGTTGTTGTGGAGCAGGGCAACACAAAGAAATCTGTTGTGGTGACGGATGCAGTTACCGTTGTGAATGCAATGTCCAAACTGTATATGACCGTTACTGTTGCGTAAGGAAAGGGGTGAAAAGGCATGATTCAGAATGTGACTATGAAAGCGAAAGATACCGTCTTTGCGGCTTTGGCTGAATGCTTCGTTACTATCGGCACACGCCGTTATAATTTTATGCAGGCAATCAATTTGGAAGCAAAGTTTGAAAAGACGAAAACGGAAGTTCCCATTCTTGGCAAGACTGGCAAGGGCAACAAGGCTTCCGGCTGGAAGGGTACGGGTTCGGCAACCTTCCATTACAACACTTCTATCTTCCGTCAGATGATGATTCAGTACAAGGACACGGGCGAGGATATTTATTTTGAAATTCAGATTTCCAATGAAGATCCTACTTCCGGGGCTGGCAGACAGACCATGATCCTGATTGACTGCAACATTGACGGCGGTATTCTTGCAAAGTTCGATGCAGACGGTGAATATCTTGATGAAGATATGGATTTCACCTTTGAGGACTTCAAGATGCCGGAAGCGTTCAAGGACTTGGACGGTTTTCTTACTAACTAATCACCGACACAGCGGGTAATAACCCCTTATGTGGGCTTTATATAGGCTCATATAAGGGGTTTTATATTGCCCTTGATAAATGAGAAAGGAAGAATGTAAAAATGTCTAAATTCAGCAAATTTATGAAAGCCAATAAGAAGGTAAAGGCTAACGAAATGCACCCTGTCACCAAATCCCTTTGTGATGAACAGGGCAACCCCTTGATTGGGAGTTCAAGCATATCACTTCCAAAGAGAACGAGGAAATCAGGGAGAGTTGCACCATTGAAATTCCCGTTACTGGTAAGCCGGGTATGTACCGTCAGAAGATGAAGTCCAGCCTTTACATTCAGCGCATGATTGCGGCTTCCGTTGTTACCCCTGATCTGTACGATGCAGAGCTTCAGGACAGCTACGGCGTAAAGACCCCGGAGGAACTTCTGCTTGCTATGGTTGATGATCCGGGTGAATACAATGACCTTGCCGCCTATGTGCAGAAGTTTCAGGGCTTCAATGTTTCCTTTGAGGATAAGGTTGAAGAAGCAAAAAACTAATAGAAGAAGGGGATTGGGAAGCGAATTATGCTTACTATGCCCTTCTGAAATTGCACATTCTACCTTCCGTTTTCCTTGCTATGGATGAACAGGAAAAAGCCTTTGTTGTAGCGGCGGTAAAGGTCAAAATCAAAAATGACAAGGAAAAAGAAAAGGAAGCAAAGCGAAAATCTAAAAAGAAAGGTAGGTGATCCACATGGCTACAATCAGAACCGCTATTGAATTGCAGGACAATTTCACAAGTGTTCTGTATCAGGTTATCAATTCCGTAAATCTTGGGCTTTCCGCTATGGAAGATTTACACCAAAGCATGAACGCACAGGTTGACACTTCTTCCATTGAAGCCGCACGGGATTCTATCAATCAGGCTACGATTGCAGTTCAGGAATTGGATGCAGCTATGCAGGGTGTAGAAGCCCCCACGATTCCAACACCTACCGCCCCAGTGGACATTCCAACGCCGCCTGTTGAAATCCCTGTTGTTTGGAAAACGGACAGTTTGGAAGTTTTTACTTCTACGGGTGTAGATAGATTTCAACAGGAAGTTCAAAGTGCAAATAATATGTTGAACACTTTGAACGCCACACAGGAACGCATTGTAAGCACAGCAGCACAAACCAACCTGTTCCCGGAGAATGCTGTTGCTGATATGGGGAGAATGGGAAGCCGTTTACAGGCTATCCAGCAGCGTATTCAGCAAATAGAAAACAATCCCCTGAATATTGGAACGGAAACCGCAAATGCGGAACTGGAACGGTTGAGGGGGCAGTTGGATCAGGCGGTTCAGGAACAGGAGAATTTGAACCGTGCTGTTGCTGATATGGATGTTCAGGCGGCGAATGAAGCCTATTTGCGGTTGTCGCAAACAATCGGCAACACTGAACACTATATCCGTGACAATGTGGACGAACAGGGGCGTTTCAATCAGGAAATCAATGAAGGTGTTGTGAACGCCGACAACCTGATGAACACAATTAAAGGTGCTGTTGCGGCTTACGCTACGGTTCAGACCGTGGGAAAAGCCCTTGACCTGTCTGACACGCTGACTTCAACAACCGCCCGTTTGAACCTGATGAATGATGGATTGCAGACCACACAGGACTTGCAGAACATGATTTATTTGTCCGCTGAACGGGCAAGGGGTTCTTATCAGGCAACGGCTGATGCTGTTTCCAAACTTGGACTTATGGCGGGCGATGCTTTCGGCAGTTCGGAAGAAATCGTTGCGTTCATGGAACAAATCAACAAACAGTTCACCATTGCCGGAACGGAAGCAGCGGGCATTGATGCCGCTATGTTGCAGCTTACACAGGCTATGGGTTCGGGTGTTCTTCGTGGTGAGGAATACAATTCCATTTTGGAGCAAGCCCCGAATATTATTCAGGCTATCGCTGATTATATGGAAGTTCCCAAAGGTCAGTTGAAAGATATGGCGGCGGACGGTGCAATCACGGCTGACATTGTGAAAGCGGCTATGTTTGCGGCGGCTGATGAAACCAATGAAAAATTTGCGAGTATGCCGAAAACATTTTCGCAGATTTGGACTTCGTTTCAGAACACCGCTTTGATGGCGTTTCAGCCTGTTTTGAACAGATTGAACGAAATTGCGAATAGTGATGCTTTTCAGCAGTTTGTAAACAACGCCATTGAGGGGCTTTCCGTTGTGGCGGGTGTTGCCCTTGAAATCTTTGATTTGCTGGTAAGCGTTGCGGGTGCTGTTGCTGATAATTGGTCGTGGCTATCCCCTATCATTTACGGTGTAGCCGCCGCCCTTGCCGTATATTACGGTTGGCAGCTTGCGGTGAACATGATAAATGCTATCAGCAAGGGAATTCATGTTGCAATGGCAGTTGCACAGATGATTCATGCGGCAGCAACAGGAGCATTGACCGCAGCTACAGCAGCGGAAATTGCAGCACAGAACGGTTTGAATGCCGCCCTGTACGCTTGCCCTATCGTGTGGATCATTGTTCTTATAATCGCCCTGATTGCCCTGTTCTATGCGGCAGTTGCGGCGGTAAACAAATTTGCGGGAACTTCTGTTTCTGCAACGGGTATCATTTGCGGAGTGTTTGCGGTAGCGGGTGCGTTCATTGGAAACCTGTTCGTTACCCTGATTAACTTTGTAATTGATATTTTCGTTGTGCTTTGGAACTTCATTGCGGCATTTGCGAACTTCTTCGCAAATGTGTTCAATGACCCCGTGGCGGCAATCGCCCGGTTGTTCTTTGATTTGGTTGATACAATCCTTTCCCTGTTGCAGTCTTTGGCAAGTGCGATTGATACGATTTTCGGTTCAAATCTTGCGGGTGCTGTTTCCGGGTGGCGGGATTCCCTTGGTGGTTGGGTGGATTCCACCTTTGGCAAGGGAACGGAAGTCATGGCGAAAGTCAACGCTTCTGATTATCACCTTGACCGCTTTGAATATTCCGGGGCGTGGGATGCCGGGTATAGTTTCGGTGAAGGTATTGAAGATACCATTTCCAACTTTGACCCGTCCAGCCTGTTCAACACAAATATTCCTTCCGCAAGCGATTATGCCGATTTGAGCAACTACACGGGTTCTATCGGTGACGGTGTGGGCGATATTGCCGACAACACGGGTTCTATCAAGGATTCGTTGGATATTACGGAAGAAGATTTGAAATATCTTCGTGATATTGCTGAACAGGAAGCAATCAACAGATTTACAACGGCTGAAATCACCATTGAACAGACCAATAACAACAATGTTTCAGGTTCTATGGACTTGGACGGTGTTGTTTCCGGGTTGACTGATGCGGTGAATGAAGCGGTTGATATTATCACGGAAGGGGTGCATGAATAATGAGTAAAAACGGATATGACTTTTATCTTGGATTGTGCTTGTTACCAATCACCCCCGACAAGTTGACCGTGAAAATCAACAATGCCAATTCAACCCTTACCCTGATTGATGAAGGGCAGATTAACATTCTGAAAAAGGCTGAATTGACGGATGTTGAATTTGAATGCAGGATTCCACAAACCAAATATCCGTTTGCAAAATATAAAGCTGGATTTTTAGGGGCTTCTTTCTTCCTTTCTTATTTTGAAAATTTGAAAACGAGTAAGAAGCCCTTCCAGTTTATTGTTTCAAGAATGAAGCCCAGCGGTGGAATTCTTTTTGCAACGAATTTGAAGGTATCAATGGAAGATTACAAAATCACGGAACAGGCAAAGGAAGGCTTTGATTTGATTGTGAAAATCAAGTTGAAGCAGTACCGGGAATACAGTACAAAAACGGTGAATATCAAAATTGCCGCTTCCAAACCGAAAGCCGTTGTGCAACCCACAAGGTCAACAGAATCAAAGCCGGAAAGTAAAAGCTATAAGGTGGGTGACATTGTGAATTTCCACGGTGGAACACACTATTACAGTTCTTATCCGGGGGCTAAAGGTTATTCAGCAAGAGCCGGAAAAGCAAGAATTACCATTGCGAACGGTTCAGGCAAAGCCCACCCGTGGCACTTGATACACACGGATTCAAGTTCAAATGTCTATGGTTGGGTGGATGAAGGAACATTTGATTAAGGGGGTGCTGATTTGGATGTAGAACTTTTAATTGCTGACCCTTCCGGCGAAAAGGCGTATTTGCCAATCACGGAAGAAGGAATTGAATGGAGTACGGAAAGAAGAAGCACACCCGGCAAGCTAACCTTCAAAATCGTAAAAGACAGCATAATCAATTTTCAAGAGGGTGCAGCCGTTCGCCTAAAGGTGGACGGTAAGCCCGTTTTTTTCGGGTTCGTATTCAGTAAGAAGCGGGATAAAGACCAAATTATCACTGTCACCGCTTACGATCAGTTGCGATACCTTCAAAACAAAGATACCTATGTTTATGAGAACAAGACCGCTTCCGAATTCATTCAGATGGTGGCAGCGGACTTTTCTTTGAATGTGGGTACGCTGGAAGATACCGGGTTCAAAATCGCTTCACGGGTGGAAGATAACACTTCCCTGTTTGATATGATTGAAAACGCCCTTGACCTGACTTTGCAGAATACCAAAGAAATGTTTGTTCTGTATGATGATTTCGGCAAGCTGACATTGAAGAACCTTGGTTCAATGTATGTTGGCGAACCGGGAGCATACCTGATGATTGATGAAGAAACCGGGGAAAATTTTGAATACACTTCCAGCATTGACAGCGACACATATAACAAAATCAAGCTGACCTATGATAATGAAAGCACGGGAAAGCGTGAAGTTTATATCGCACAGGACGGAAGCCATATAAACGAATGGGGCGTTTTGCAGTATTTCGATACCCTTTCCAAAGGTGAGAACGGACAGGCAAAAGCGGATGCCCTGTTGCAGCTTTACAACAAGAAAACCCGTAACCTGAAAATTGTGAACGCTTTGGGTGATACACGGGTTAGAGCCGGAAGCATGGTTGTTATCAATCTTGCTTTGGGTGATATGAATTTGAAAAATTTCATGTTGGTTGAGAAAGTGAAGCACACCTTCAAGCTGGATCAACACTTCATGGATTTAACACTTAGAGGGGGTGAATTTGTTGCCTGATGCAGTTGAACTTTTGAAAACTTTGAAAAAAGCAGCGGTGGAAGCTGTTGATGCAACAAAGCCTGTTCAAGTTTGTTACGGCAAGGTGACAGGCACTTCCCCGCTGAAAATCCTTGTGGATCAGAAACTTACTTTGGGTGAAGGGCAGCTTGTTCTTACCCGAAATGTGACTGATTACGAAATGGATATTTCCGTTAGTCATTGGACGGTAGCGGAAACGAAACACACCCACCCCGTAACGAGTGGCGGCACGGCAACCGCTACTTCCCATAGACACCAATATAAGGGCAAGAAGAAAATCACGGTTCACAACGCTTTACAGAACGGTGATGCTGTTGTCCTTATCCGGGAACAGGGCGGGCAAAAATATATTGTGATTGACCGTATCAAGCCAATCCCGAAAACGGAAGGAGAGTGGGTATAAATGATTCCTTCTGTTACAGGATTTCTTGAACAGGACTTTGAAATTGAAACACAGCCAACCAACACCTATAAAATGGAGTTGGAAAGCAACCTGATCCGTGGATATACGGACGGGCAGGAAGCAATGAAACAGGCTATTTTCAAAATCCTTTCCACGGAACGATACCAATATGTTATGTATTCTTGGAACTATGGGATTGAACTGATTGACCTGTACGGCGAACCCGTTTCCTATGTTTGCCCGGAATTGGAACGCCGTATCACAGAAGCCCTCACATGGGATGAACGAATTACAAGCGTTGATAACTTTGAATTCGACACTTCAAAAAAGGGTGAAGTTTTGGTTACATTCACCGCACATACAATTTTCGGTGATGTAGCCGCTGAAAAGGTGGTGAATTTTTAATGTATGATGTGACCTATGAAGAAATTCTTGAACGAATGCTTGCAAGGGTATCTGACAAGTTCGACAAGCGGGAAGGTTCGGTTATTTTTGACACCCATTCCCCAACAGCGATTGAACTTCAACTTCTGTATGTGGAGCTGAACACCCTGATTGCGGAAGCCTACGGCGATAGTGCTTCAAGGGAATTTCTTATCAGGCGTTGCAAGGAACGAGGTATCACCCCGTATGAAGCAACAAAGGCAATTCTGAAAGGCGAATTCACACCGAAAAACATTGATGTTACAGGACAGCGGTTCAATATTAGTTCATTGAATTTCATTGTGCTTGAAAAAATCGCTGATGGTGAATATCAAGTACAGTGTGAAACCCCCGGCATTGTCGGAAATCAGCAGTTGGGAACGATGATCCCGATTGAATATATTGAAGGGTTGGAAACAGCGGAACTTACGGGCGTTCTGATTCCGGGTGAGGATGAAGAAGATACGGAAGATTTGCGAAAGCGTTATTTCGATTCCTTCAATGAAAAGGCGTTCGGCGGCAATGTTCAAGATTACCTTGAAAAAACGAATGCTATTCCGGGTGTTGGAAGCACCAAAGTAACAAGGGTGTGGAATGGTGACATTCGCCCCGCTGACATGATACCAACGGCAAAGGTGAAAACATGGTATGAAGGTATCATTGGAACGCTGGATCAGGAAGTTGCCCTTTGGCTTTCAAATGTCTATATGGCGGCAGCAGAAAAGAAGCTGACAACCGGGGGAACGGTGCTGCTTACAATCCTGAATTCTGATTATGGCGTTGCTTCTGATACCCTGATTCAGACCGTGCAGAACACCATTGACCCCGCCGAAAATGCGGGTGAAGGTTATGGGCTTGCCCCTATCGGTCATGTGGTATCGGTCAAGAGTGCAAAGGAAGTCACCGTTACCCTGAAAACCAAAATCACCTTTGATACAGGTTACAGTTGGTCGAATTTGCAGAATTCGATTGATACAGCCGTTCAGGACTATCTTTTAGAATTGCGTAAGGGGTGGGCTGACACCGCTTATTTGGTGGTTCGTATCAGCCAAATTGAAACAAGGCTTCTTTCAATCAAGGGCATTGTGGATATTGAAAACACCAAAATCAACGGTTCTACTGACAACCTGACATTGGGGAAATATGAAGTTCCCGTGTTTGGGGGTGCAAGCGCATGATAAGAGTTGCAAGAGAAGTTGACCTTCTTTCCTACTTACCCCCATTCATGGCAGAATTCAAGGAAATTGCCGTTACGCTGGATGCAGAAAACCCGGAATTTGTGCTTGTTTGGAAAGCTGCTGACCGGGTTTTGCAAAATGAATTCATTGAAACGGCTGACGAATACGGAATTTCAAGGTTTGAAAAAATCTTGAACATTCTTCCTTCAAAGGAAGATACCCTTGAAAGCCGCCGTTCCAGAGTATTTGCACGGTGGTTCAATACAATTCCGTATACCTTGAAAGCCTTGATTGCGAAATTGGAAGCCCTTTGCGGTGACAGCGATTTCACAATCATCAAGGAATATGACAACTACACCATTACAATTATTGTTGACCTTGAAATGTTCGGACAGGTGGACGAACTGGACTATATCATTGAAAGCATGATCCCGTGCAACATGATTGTCATTTCCCGGAATGAAATTCCGTGCAAGGCAAGCGGTTTTGCCCTGTTCAGCGGTGGAATTTGCTTTGTGCAGGATTTCTTTATCACAAACGATTTCCGGGAAAGCTACACGGTCAACAGCAAGGCGGCGTTTGGTGGTGGCATGGTGGAAGAAGCCCACTATTTCATTACCAATGACAGCAAAGAAAACATTGCCGTGAATGGTGCGGCGGTTCATGGTGGCGGGGCAGTCAATACCGCAACCGTGGTTATTACCAATGATTTCAATGAACAGTTCAACATAAACGGCGAAAACAACGCTGGGTCAGGTGTGGTTGTGTCTGAATTCATTGGAACAAATCAGTAAAAGAAAGGATTGAAACACTATGGCAGAATTTTCAAAGTTGGTTATCACCAACAAAGGACAGGCTTTGATTGCAAAGATGATTGCCGGAAAGGGTAACATTGACTTCACAAAGATTTGTGCTTCCAGTACCACCTACACGCTGGCGCAGCTTGAAGCCCTGACTTCCCTTTCCAATATCAAGCAGACAAGCCTTATTTCCAAAGTAACCCGCACAAACGAGGTTGCAATCAAGGTTGAAACGGCGTTCACGAACAATGACCTGACAGCCGGGTATTATATGCGTACCCTTGGACTGTATGCGGTTGATCCTGATGCGGGTGAAATCCTGTATGCCGTGACAATCGAAAATTCCGGGAACTGCTATATGCCCCCTTACAATGGCGTTACCGTTTCGGGTGCTTATGTGCAGCTTGTCACCACGGTGGGTAATGCGGACAATGTTTCCCTTGAAGTGGATGCAGCCGCCGTTGCAACTATCGGTGACATTCAGGAATTGCAGAAGGAAATTGCAGACCTTGAAGCCTATGTCGGTTATACTGCTTCCGATATTTACGGCGTGGAAGTCGATTTCGTGAATAAGAAGTTCACCCGTCTTGCGGGTGCGGTGAACCGTTCCGCTGGTGCTGGTTTTGATAACATTGCACCTTTCGGCGGCAGAAAGCGTTGCAACCTGACAAATGACGGTAAGGTTGTAGCCTATTACGGTGAAGCCGGATTTACCACCACGGGCAAGCTGACACAGGCAATCACCATTGCAGAGGGTGAAAACGCTGGTACTTATGCGGCGGGAACGATTGTTCAGACGATGGTTGAACAGCCGAAATTTTATTACAAGGTTGTTCCGCTGCTTGTGGAACATAACACTTTGGGTTCTAAAATCCGCAAAGCCCGCTACTATGTTTCCGCAACACCCAAAGCAGGGTTCAAACTTCACCCGGCGTTCATCGAGAACGGCAACGAGAATGAAAAAGATTTACCTTGCAGCCTTTGAAGGTTCGCTTTGGGATGCTTCCGCAAGTGCTTACATTTTGGATGATGCACAGGTGGCAGATTTCGCAAATGATATGCTTTGCAGTATCGCAAACGCAAAGCCCGCTTCCGGCTTAAATCAGAACCTTACCCGTGCCAATACTCGAAAGCTGGCACAGAAGCGTGGTTCGGGTTGGGAACAGGGCTATGCAGCTACGGCAGCAGCTTCCCAGCTTCTTATGCTGGTTGAATATGCAACCTTCAATGTTCAGTCGGTGATTGGCAACGGTGCAGTAAATAAAACCGATGATGGCGCAACTTCCATGACGGAAAACAGCGGTGCAACCGTTTCTTTGGGTAACGCTTCCGGCGCAGTCACCAACGCAAACGGTATTCAGATTGTTTCCTATCGAGGTGAAGAAAACTTTTGGGGAAACATTTGGTGGTGGGTTGACGGCATGAACGAACAGAACCCTTCCACTTTCGCAGAAGGTGATTTCGGAACGCTGTTCGTTGCGGATCATGGCTTTGCTGATGATTCTTCCGCAAGCCCTTATAAGAACACTGGAATTCACCCGTGCTATGGCGGCGGTTATGTTTCCGCTTTCGGTTGGTCGGAAGAATTCGATTGGATGTTCATTCCCGCCGAAAAGAACGGCAACAGCAGCCTTCCCGTTGGTGATTACTATTGGAACGGAAATCCCGGCTGGCGGGTTGCTATATTGGGCGGTGTTTGGGGTGACGGTGCTCGTGCGGGTGCTTTCTATTGGTATCTGGCTAATGCTGCTTCTTATCGTTATCGGGATGTCGGCGGGCGGTTGGTGTATGTACCTTCCAAAAAGGCAGCGTAAGCACTGAAATATATTGGGTAGTTCAGGGAGTATTGTTGTTTACAAACCCGATTAAACACAAGAGCAAAAATAGAAACCATGAAAAAGGTTACTAAATTAGGCAGTAAATGGAATAACAGTGCTAATGCAGGTACTTTCTATTGGAATCTGAATAATGCTACTTCTAATCGTAATCGGAATATCAGCAGGCAGTTAGTAAATGCACGCAACAGGCGGGGAAATCCAAAATCCCCGCCTGTTCAAATATATTCTCTGTATTCCTGAATTACCCCGCCACACGGCGAAACAGACAGCCCCCGCAAGGGGGAAGTTAAAAATAAAATTGGGCTGTATTAGTAAATTTGAAAGTTTATTTTCAAAAGTTGAAAGTTCGGCTTAATGTGCATACAAAAAGGACATTCAGCAATGAAGCGTTACGGTAATCTATACGAACAAATTTATTCTATGGATAACCTACGAAAAGCACATAAGAATGCACGGAAGGGAAAAGGCTGGTATGAGGAAGTAAAGGAAGTTGATGCAAATATTGAAGTGTACTTGAAACAGCTTCAAGAAATGCTTATCAATCATACTTACCACACTTCCAATTATGAAAAATTCATCAAGAAGGAAAACGGAAAGGAACGGGAAATTTTCAAACTTCCATATTTCCCGGATCGTATTTGCCAATGGGCTATTCTGCAAGTGATTGAACCGTATTTAATGCGGCACATGACAAAGAACACCTATTCAGCACTACCGAAAAGAGGAATTCACAAAGCATTGCACGATGTTCAAGAAGCAATGTGGAAGGATGTTCCGAATTGCCAATACTGTTTGAAACTTGATGTAAGGCATTATTACCCATCCATAAATCACGACATTTTGAAGGCAAAGTTCAGAAGATTGTTCAAAGATGCTGAATTGCTTTGGTTGTTGGATGAAATCATAGACAGCATTTGCACCGCAAACATTGAGGATTTGCGTAATATTTGGCTACTGGATGAAGATGTTGACCCGGAAACGGGAATACCAATCGGAAATTACCTTTCCCAATATTGCGGAAATTTCTATCTTTCTTCGTTCGATCACTGGTTGAAGGAAGAAAAGCGGGTGAAGCACACATTCCGATACATGGATGATATTGTAATTTTCGGAAGCAGCAAGGAAGAACTTCACAAGTTGCAGAAGGAAATTGCTTTGTATTTCAAAACGGAATTACGGTTGACTATAAAAGGAAATTGGCAAATCTTTCCGTCTTATGTGCGGGGCGTTGACTTTGTGGGTTATCGAACATTTTTGAATTACACCCTTCTTCGCAAGAGCAGTTGCAAGAACTTCAAGGCGAAAATGGTTAAAATCCGAAAGAAAACCGCAAACGGACAGATGATGAACTATTCCGAATGGTGCAGCGTGAATTCCTATAAAGGTTGGTTGAAGCATTGCGATAGTTACCGTTTGCAGAAGAAATATATAGAACCTATCCAGTCGGACACCGATAGATATTATCTGGAAGTAGTAAAAAGAAAGGTGGCGTAAACATGATTGATTATGGAAAGGTCAGAAGCACCGTCAAGCCTGATGAAATTGTGATTGATGAATTCAGCGTTTGGCAGCACACCAACATTCAGGAAGTTTCCGAAAATGTGGGTGAAGAAAATGAATTCGTGGGCTATGAGTTCAACATGGTTCAGTATGACAAGAACGAATTCATTTTGAAACAGGCAAAGGAAAATGCGGAACTGTCCGAACAGATCACGCAGACACAGATTGCCTTGACGGAAGTTTATGAAATGATGGCGTAAGGAAAGGCGGTGAATCAGTATGGCGGCTATTTATGTGGCACTTATCAAGAAGGGGCTGAAAACCCTTGAAGATATTCCTGACAAGCTGAAAGATGCTGTTCAGAAGATTTTGGACGGTGATACAGATTGATTTTCAATCTTATCATAAAAATACTTTTCAGAAAGGAGATTGAAGAAATGGCTGTTATCTATGCAACCCTGATTATCAAGGGCAAGAAAACTTTCGCTGATGTTCCTGTCAAGATTCAGGACAAAGTGAAGGAAGTGCTGATTGACCTTGATTGCCCTGAACTGGCTGAATAAGTCGAGGGCAAGGAAACTATCACGGACAAGGTAAAAACCGCTATATGGGGCGTATATGAAGCCCTGTATAGCGGTTTTCTTGTTCAGTCCACACAGAAAGGAAGAATCCGAAAATGAAAGAAGGTTTTTGCGCTGGAATTGGCGTTGTGGGTGGCTTCATTGCTTCCCTTTTTGGCGGGTGGGATGCCGCCCTGATTACCCTTGTGATTTTTATGGGTATCGACTACTTCACCGGGCTTATCGTTGCCGGGGTGTTCCATAATTCCAACAAGACGGAAAACGGCAGTCTTGAAAGCCTTGCCGGGTGGAAGGGGCTTTGCAGAAAGGGCGTTACTCTTCTGATTGTGCTTGTTGGTTGCCGCCTTGATTTGGTGATGGGTTCAAATTTCATTCGTGATGCGGTGGTTATCGCTTTCATTGCGAACGAAACAATCAGCATTGTTGAAAATGCGGGGCTTATGGGTGTGCCTATCCCGTCCGTTATCGTCAAGGCGATTGAGGTTTTGAAGAAAAAGGCAGAAAGCGAGGATAAAGAAAATGAGTAATTCAAGTTTGATTTCGTACACGAAACTTAGCCCGAACCACAGCGGGCAGCGTACACACAGCGTTGACCGTATCACGCCCCATTGCGTTGTAGGTCAGCTTTCTTGTGAAACTATTTGTGACTGCTTCCCGGCAGGAAGGGGCGCAAGCTGCAATTATGGCATTGGCAAGGATGGGCGAATTGCCCTTTGCGTTGACGAGGACAACCGTTCTTGGTGTTCTTCCAGCAATGCCAACGATCAGCGGGCAATCACGATTGAATGCGCTTCTGATAAAACTGAACCGTATGCAATGACGGATGCGGTATATGCAAGCCTGATTGACCTTTGCACCGATATTTGCAAGCGTTACGGGAAAACTAAACTGCTTTGGTTTGCCGATAAGGAAAAAACCCTTGCATACAACCCGGCAGCGGATGAAATGATTATCACCGTGCATAGATGGTTTGCAAACAAGAGTTGTCCGGGCGATTGGCTGTATAACCGTTTGGGCGATCTTGCCGCAAAGGTAACGGCAAAGTTAGGCGGTACGGCTTCCAATCCTTCCGGCACTCTGTACCGTGTGCAGACCGGGGCATATACAAAGAAAGCAAACGCTGATGCACAGCTTGAAAAGGTAAAGGCGGCGGGCTTTGATACCTACATGGTTCAGGTGGGCGGCTATTACAAAATTCAGGTTGGTGCATACAGTAAGAAGGAAAATGCGGTTGCTATGGCGGCAAAGCTGAAAGCAGCCGGGTTTGATACCTTTATTACCACGGAACAGGGAACGGCGGTCACGGTGAAGAAATCCGTTCAGGAAATCGCCCGTGAAGTGGTTGCCGGGAAGTGGGGTAACGGTGAGGAACGCAAGAAAAAGCTGATTGCGGCGGGGTATGATTACAGCGCAGTTCAGGCAGCAGTAAACGCCCTGATGGGCTAATTTTTGTGTTACTTATTTGTTACTAATTGCCCCGTATTTTCAAGGTTTTGCATAGCATTATATATTGAACAACCTTGAAAATATAGGCGTTTCGGGGGATAGCAAACAACCCTGATTTATGGTATACTATAAGGGATATCCGGGCAGACATTTCTGCCCCACACACCCCCGCTGCGGGGTCAACACAAAAGGAGTATTGTAGCGTTATGGTTCGCATTACTATGGAAGACGGCGGCATCATCGACATTGAGCTGAATGAGGAAGTCGCCCCCATCACCTGTGAGAATTTCAAGAAGCTGGTCAGCGAGGGCTTCTATAACGGCCTGACCTTCCACCGCGTCATCCCCGGCTTTATGATCCAGGGCGGCGACCCGTCCGGCAACGGCACCGGCGGCCCCGGCTGGCACATCAAGGGCGAGTTCCTGCAGAACGGCGTGAACAACCCCATCAAGCACACCCGCGGCGTGATCAGCATGGCCCGCAGCATGAACCCCAACAGCGCCGGCAGCCAGTTCTTCATCATGCACAAGGACGCTCCCCATCTGGACGGCCAGTATGCCGCTTTCGGCAAGGTCGTTGCCGGAATGGAGGTCGTGGATAAGATCGCTTCCGTCCGCACCGACTGGAACGATAAGCCCACTACCCCCGTCAAGATGAAGACCGTTGAGCTCATCGAGGGCTGATCTTCTGTGCTTCTGTCCCACATCGTCTGCCCGTGAAGTGCCCCGTCAAGTAGGTAGAAAAATAATATAAGATTTTTGTTCGCCGTTTCCACAAGGAGACGGCGAATTTTTTGTGCAAATCGGCGTTAGGACGCTCGATTCATGGCACGGACGTGAGCTTGCAGCGTCCAACACGGGACATTTTTTTGATATTTTACTTCCGCTGTATCGTGATTGTTCTTGCTTGACATGAAAATACCCCCAGAGTACGCAGAGTTTTCTTTTTACTCTGTCTACTCTAGGGGTAGCATATCATGTTGAGGATACAGGTCGGGGGCTTTCCATATATGCGTCAGAAAGAGATGAGAGGCTTACTTTTTCTCGCCCTTGGGCAGCAGACCGGCGCGCTCCAGAGCCGGGCGCAGGGCCAGATACAGGATGACCACGCAGATGGTGGAGGCTACGCTGTTGACAAAGGTGACACCACCGGCGATTTTGGTCAGGGCCTGTGCCACGGTGTACTCCTGGCCAAAGATGTAAATGTTGCGGAAATAGCCCAGGAACGGGTCGGTGATGACGTTCAGCAGCAGGCCGGAGCCGCCTGCCACGATGACCTTGAGCAGGTAGCCCTTGCTGTGGCGGTCGAGATCGCGCAGCTTGAACACCTTGTGGGCCACGGCACCGCAGGTGATGCCGATGATGAATTTGAGCACGAAGGTGGTAATAGCGTAGCCCGGGTCACCGGCAAGGATATCCGCCAGCGCCAGACCGATGGCACCGGCCAGGCCGCCGGAAACGCCGTCCAGCAGCAGGGCGGTCAGGGCGGTGAAGGTGTTGCCCAGATGGAACGAGGAGCCGCCGTAGAACGGCACGCGGAAGAACAGGTATGCCACCAGGCTCAGCGCGGCCATAACGCCGGTCAGGGCCAGCTCCTTGGTGGTAAAGGTGCGCTTGTACAGCACACTGCCGAACAGGATGACAACGATCACCACAGCCAGCAGCAGCCACATTGCAGTTGTAGACATGATTTTTTCCTCCAAATTTTTTCGGGGCGAACCCCCTTCATCCTGCTCCGCAGGATCGTTCGCCCGTTTCAAAGCCACTTACCCATAAAACTTCTTGACATTTGGGTGTGTGATTGGTATGCTCCTATTATACGCGAAACTGGCACCATGAAAATACCCAGAATAAAGTTTTTTTATGGGGTCAGTTTGGCGAAGCACCCAAAAAGGGGAGGGGTCTTATGTTTCATCTGACAACAGCACTGGATGCCGCCAGCGGGGTGCCGCTGTATGAGCAGCTGTATCAGAGCCTTGCCGCCGAGATGCGCGCCGGGGCCATCCCGGCAGGCACCCGGATGCCCGGCAAACGGCGGCTGGCGGCGGAGCTTTCTGTCTCTGTCAACACGGTGGACGCGGCATATCAGATCCTGGCGACCGAGGGCTACATGGAGCCGCGGGAGCGCAGCGGCTTTTATGTACAGGAATATCTTGCCCTGCCCACCCGGCCCGAGGAAGTGCCGCCCCCGGTATCTGCCGCTCCGCCGGAAGCAGCCGAGCCGCCCCGTCCGGTTCGATCTGTCCACCCGGGGCGTGGACCCGGGGCTGTTCCCGTTCCGCACCTGGGCCCGGCTGCAGAAAGAGCTGCTCTATTCCTCGCCCCAGCTGCTGACCCATGGCGATGCACAGGGGGACGTGGAGCTGCGGCAGGCGCTGGCGGACTATCTGGAGGAATACCGGGGCGTGCGGTGCACCGCTGAGCAGGTGGTGGTGGGTGCCGGTATGGAGTATCTGCTGAGCCTGCTGGCCCCGCTCCTGCCCGGCAAAACGGCGGTGGAGAATCCCGGCTATCAGCGCGCGAAGCAGGTGCTGGAAAACAACGGCGTGGCGTGCTGCTGCCTGCCTGTGGATGCGGACGGCCTTTCTGTTGAGGCATTGTCCGGCTCGGGCGCGGCGGTGTGCTATGTCACGCCCAGCCACCAGTTCCCCACGGGCGTGACCATGCCGGCGGGCCGCCGAACGGAGCTGCTCCACTGGGCATCCCGCTGCCCGGGCCAGCGGTATATCATAGAGGATGATTACGATTCGGAGTTCCGCTTTGATACCCGCCCCCTGCCCAGCCTGCAGGGCATGGCCGGGGCCGACGGCCCGGTGGTCTACCTCTCCACCTGCTCCCGCAGTCTGGCCCCCGGCATCCGCATCGCTTACATGGTGCTGCCCCGGCAGCTGCTGCCCGCCTGGCGGGCAAAGTACCGGATCTATTCCGGCACCGTCAGTCGGTTTGAGCAGCAGACCCTGGCCCGCTTCATCCGCGAGGGCTACTTTACCCGGCATCTTGCCCGGGAGCGCGTGGCCTACAAGGCCCGGCGGGATGCTCTGGCTGCCTCTCTGCGCGCTGCTTTTGCGCCGGACGAGCTGACCCTGACCGGCCTGCACACCGGCCTGCATCTGTTGGCAAGGCTGAAAAATGCCCCTCCGGATGCCGCCCTTCACGCCACCGCAAAGGCGCAGGGCGTGGCCCTGAGCTTGCTGAGCGATTATGACCTGACCGGCGGGGAACAGGATTTTTCCGGAACGTTTGTGCTGGGCTATGGCTCCCTGAGCGAGGCATCATTCCCCGAGGCGGGCGAAACGCTGAGGAAGGTCTGCACCGCCGCCCAGGAAGCGTCTGTGACCGTGTAAGTGCCCGCCTTTGCATCCCACGCCCCGGGCAGGGCCTCGGCGTGGGGGAGGGCGCTGTTGTTGGCCAGAAACTCCAGGACCGTGCCCAGCAGGGTGTAATCTTGCGCCGCAAAGTCGGTGAGCAGGGCCGTGCTGCTGGCCCGCAGGGCATCCGGCAGGGTGGCGGGCAGCAGGGCGAGGTCCTGCCGGAAAAAGGCTTCCCACACTGCCGCCCGGGCGGCGGCCCGGCGGGCAGGCGGCAGGGTGCCGTCCGCATCCCAGCCGGAGAGCAGAGCGTGGGCCTCCTTGGACGAAATGCTCTGCACGGCGGCGGAAAGCCCGGTTTCGGCCAGCTCATCGGCAGTCAGTGCCCCCGAAAACCCCACCCGCACCGGCCCGTAACGGGAAGCAGTCTTTTCCAGCACGGCGGGGGACAGCGCCAGATAAAACATATCCTCCGGCAGGCCCAGCACCTCCAGAAGCGCCTGACGGCACCGGGCGGGCCCCGCCGCTTCGTAGCAGTGGGCAAGGCTGGCAGTCTCTCCGTTGAAGGGAACCGTCAGCTCCCCCGGCACGGCCAGCAGGTTCAGACTGTTCTGGGCGGCGTTCAGGTAGACCAGCAAAAAGCCCGGCTGCTCTCCGGCGGTGCAGAGAAGCAGGGTCATCCGGTGCTCGGCCCGGGGCAGCTGGATGGGCACCCCGCTCTGGGGCTGGGCGGTCTGGATGCGGGTGCGCACCATCTGCCGGGTGAGCAGGACTGTGCCGCCCACCAGCGGCAGCAGCACCAGAAGTGCCGCCCCCAAGGCCGCCCAGAAGGGCCTCCAACCGTTCTTGTGCATCCCGTGTTCCTCCGTTCCGTTTTGGAACAGGGTGGGCCGGGATGCGCTTTTTTATACAGAAACCGCTGCCCGGGCATGAAAACGCCCCCTGTGCCATACAGTAGAGCACAGGGGGCGTTTGTGTATGTGGGAGAGCCTGGCGCGGGTGAATGCGGTGGTCGGCGGTGTGGTATGGGGGCCGGTGGGGCTGGCACTGCTGTTTGGCACCGGCTGTCTGCTGACAGTGCGCACCGGTTTTTTCCAGCTGCGGTATTTCGGGTACTGGATGCGGCACACCATTGGGGCTATCTTCCTGGACCGGAATGTGACCGCCCACACGGACGATGAAGCCATCAGCCAGTTTCAGAGCCTTTGCACGGCGCTGGCGGCGACCATCGGCACCGGCAACATCGTGGGCGTGGCGGCGGCCATTCTGGCAGGCGGGCCGGGGGCTGTGTTCTGGATGTGGGTCATGGCCCTGCTGGGGATGATGACCAGTTATGCCGAGAACGTGCTGGGCATCTGCTACCGCCGCCGGGATACCGCCGGAAGATGGTGCGGCGGGCCCATGTACTATCTGGCCGAGGGGCTGGGCGGCGGCTTTGGCCGGGCACTGGCGGTGCTGTTTGCCTGCTTTTGCGTGCTGGCCAGCTTCGGCATGGGGAATATGAGCCAGATCAACTCCATTGCGGGCAATCTGCAGGCGGTGTTCCGGGTGCCGCCGGTGGCAACGGGCATCGTACTGGCCCTGCTCACCGGGCGGGTCATACTGGGCGGGCTGAAGCGGGTGGCCGCAGTTACGGAGGCCATCGTCCCGCTCATGGCCCTGTTCTACCTGTTCGGGGCGCTGACCGTGGTCTGTGTCCATTGGGCGGCTGTCCCGGCGGCATTCGCGGCCATCTTCCGGGGGGCGTTTGGCTTGCAGGCCGCCGGGGGCGGGGTGCTGGGCTACGGCATGGCCCGGGCCATCAGCTGGGGATTCAAGCGGGGGAGCCTTTTCCACGAGGCAGGACTGGGCGCGTCGGTGCTGGTGCACTGCGCGGCCAACGTGGAGGAGCCTGTCCAGCAGGGAATGTGGGGCATTTTCGAGGTGTTTGCAGATACCATGGTGGTCTGCACCCTCACGGCCCTTGTGGTACTCACCAGCGGCCTTGTGGATCTGGACACCGGTGCGGCCCTGACCGGCGTGGAGGGCTCCGCACTGGTGGGGCAGGCCTTTTCCACGGTGTTTGGGGCGTTCGGGCCGCAGTTCATCGCGGTGTCGGTCCTGTTGTTTGCCTATTCCACTACGCTGGGGTGGAGCCATTACGGCACCCGGGCAGTGGTGTATCTGCTGGGGGAGCGTGCCGCCGCAGGATATAAACTGGTGTTTGCGGCCATGGTGCTTGTGGGTGCTGTGATGAAGCTGGACCTGGCCTGGGCGCTCTCCGATACCTTCAACGGCCTGATGATGCTGCCCAATCTTGTGGGCGTGGTGGGGCTTTCGGGAGTGGTGGTCCGGGAGACACAAGTGTATCTGAAACGAAAATGACCCTCTCCGTCCCTGCAGTCTGTCTGTCAGATGCGGGATGGAGAGGGTCATTCTTTATCGCTTCTTTTTATTCGGCTTCGGGGCAGGCCGCTTCAGGCTCCGCACTGCGTCACGCCCGGCGGCGATGCCGCTGCCAAAGGCCCAGTGCAGGTTGAAGCCGCCGCAGCTGCCGGCGCAGTCCAGCGTTTCACCCACAAAGTAAAGGCCGGGGCAGCCCTTGAACTGGAAGCTGGGGGTCACTTCGGTCAGGCTCAGGCCGCCGCCGGTGGTCTGGGCCTGCTTCCAGCCGCAGGGGGTCAGGCCCTCGAACAGCCAGTGCTTGGCCGCGTTGGCCAGCACCTGCCAGGCTGCATCCGGCAGGGTATCCACCGGTTTTTCAGGCAGTTTTGCCGCTGCCCACAGGGCGCGGCCCAGCTTGGGATTGAGCAGACCTGTCCAGAAATCCGCAGGTGCCTTGCCCGGCAGCAGGGGCACCCGGGCCGCAAACAGGGCGGTCAGGGCAGTCTCGTCCAGCATGGGGAAGAGGTCCAGCTCAACGGCCGGGCGCTTTGGCCCCCGCCCCGGGGCCAGATGGCCGGACAGCTGCATGATGCAGATGCCCGAAAGCCCGTAGTCCGTGAACTGCACCTCGCCGTTTTCCACAGCCACGGTGCAGTGGCGGTCGAGGTCCAGCAGGGTGGCAGCGGCCTTGGCCCGGATGCCGGCCAGAGATCGGTTGGGCTTGGCTGTCTGCAGAGCGGTCAGGCAGGGGTACAGCGGGGCCAGCTTTCCGCCGCACTGGGCGGCGAATCGGGTGCCGAAGCCGTCGGTGCCGAACTGCGGCCCGGCATTGCCGCCCATGGCGCAGATGACGGCATCGGCCCGCAGGGTCTGGTCCTGACCCTCGGCATTCTCACACAGGATGGTGTAGCCGCTGCGGTTCTGGCTCAGGGTCTGCACAGTGCAGCCGGTACGCACCTCCACGCCCAGCCGGGCAAGGTGGCCTTCCAGCAGGGCCAGCACGTCTGCGGCCTGGTTGGAGTAGGGGTATACCCGGCCGGCCTCATCGGTGCGGGTGTACAGGCCCAGCGCTGCGAACCATTCCAGCGGTGCGGCGGCATCCACCGCGGCCAGCAGGGGCCGCAGGGCGGCGGGGTCAGCGGTGAAATACTGCTCCGGTGCAATGCCGGTGTTGTCCAGATTGCAGCGGCCGTTGCCGGTGGCCAACAGCTTTTTGCCGCACCTGGGGTTGCGGTCCAGCACCGTCACCCGCACTGCCCCTGCCGGGGCAGACTGGGCGGCGGCCAATGCGGCGGCAAGGCCCGCTGCACCGCCGCCCAATATCACGATCTGCTGCATAAGAGCACCCCCTCAGAAATCCATACATTTTATTATAACATACACAGCAGCAAAAGGATAGAAGAATGCCCCAAATTTGCAGCGAATAATCTTTGGCGAAAGCCTTGACAGAAAAAGCAGAATTTGGTAGTGTTGATTCGACGGAATTGCGTGGTTTCGCAGGCTGTGGAAATGCGGCCGGAAAAGGGCAGAGAGCTGGGACTCTGCTGAGGAGAAGCTGAATATGTGGAAGAAAAAAGAAAGATGGACGGCAGCTGCGCTGCTGCTGGCGATGGTCGTGGTGACAGGTCTGTGCTGGTACATCCTGTACATCCGGCAGCAGTTCTATGACGAAGGTACCCGCAACCTGCTGGAGACCTATGAGCAGGTGGATAAGGCGTTTGCCATCTTCAGCCGGAGCAACTGGAACATGCTGAACGAGTGGGGCAAGAGCCTGCAGGCTGCCAATGAGGAGGGCCTGGCGGAGGAACGCCTGCGCAGCTATGAGGCCGAGCGGGAGATCTGGCGGTACAGCAGCGTGTATCTGTTCAATGAAAACTGCGAATATTGGAGCATCCGGGGCAAGCATGAAAAAGTGGATCACCTCTGGACGGCCTTTGAGGAGATGTACCGCACCGGCAAGCCTACGGTGTCCAGCTACATCATGCGGAGCGGGGAGCGCCGGGTGGTATACTCTGCGCCCATTGCGCCGGTGGAGGTCGACGGCACCACCTACACCAGCCTTGCCGTGAGCTATCGGAATAAGACCATAGAGGAATTGATCGGCGGCAGTGCTTACGGCGGCCAGAGCGACTGCTACATCATCCAGCCCGATGGCGATGTGATGCTCTCGGAGGAGCCCAAGAGCGAGATCGAGGACTGGATGGACAACCTGTTCGACTACCTGCAGAAGCATGCGCAGGTGGATGCGGGCACACTGACCCGGGCCCGGCAGGACGTGGCAGAGGGCCGCAGCGGCAGCCTTTCCTGCTGGCTTGAGGGCAAGAGCTATTATCTGGTCTACCAGCCTGTGGGCTTTCAGGATCTGTCCATTGTGGGCATCGTCGGCCGTGACGTGGTGGACAGTGGAATGCGGAAGATCCAGAACGCCACCATCCTGCTGCTGGCTGGGCTGTTCTTCTGCGCAGGCATCGTGCTGGTGCACGGTGTCCGCATCGATGCCCGCCTGCGCGTGGAGGAAAAGGAGCGCGCCCTCCGGCAGGAAGAGGAGGCTCGCCAGCAGATGGAGGACCTGGCCAACACCGACGGCCTGACCGGACTGTATAATGAACGCTATTTTGACGCATTGTTGAAAGAAAACGAGCTGAACAGGACACCGTTTGTCCTGTTCTACCTCGACCTTGACCGTTTCAAGCCTGTGAACGACCGTTACGGCCACGATGTGGGCGACCAGCTGCTCAAGGAGGTGGCCAGCCGCCTGCGGGGCTGCGTGCGGGAGAGCGATGCGGTGTTCCGCATCGGCGGGGATGAGTTCGCCCTCATCGTCAACGGAGCCGTAACGGAGGGGTTCTGCAAGAGCCGGGTGGAAAAGATCAAGGCAGCCATCCGGGAGCCTTACCGCCTGAAGGATGCAGAGGTGCAGGTTGGCACCAGCTGCGGCTGTGCGGTCTACCCCTGCGACAGCGATGATGTGCGTGCCATCCGCATCCTGGCCGACCACCGGATGTATGAGGATAAGCAGCGCTCCGGCAGGAGCTGAATGAATAATTCCCTTCCTGTTTCCACAGAATAACCATACTTCGCAGAAATCTGGAAGCAAAACCGGAACATGGAAAGGAAGGGAACCTTATGAAAGCAACCGGCATCGTGCGCCGCATCGACGAGCTGGGGCGGGTGGTCATCCCCAAGGAGATCCGCCGCACCCAGCGCATCCGCAGGGGAGACCCGCTGGAGATCTTCACAACAGGGGACGGCGAGGTCATCTTCAAAAAGTATTCGCCCATGGGGGAACTGAGCGGGGTGACGGCCCAGTATGTGGATGTGCTGAGCAAGTGCTTTGCCCTGACGGCCTTTGTCTCAGACCGGGACCGCATTCTGGCGGCATCCGGTGCGGGCAGGCGGGATCTGGCAGACCGCAGCGTGAGCCAGCCGCTGGAAAAGCTGATGGACAGCCGCAAGCCCTACCAGAGCGATGGCAGCCCCGAAAAGGCATTGCTGCCCTGTGAGGGCTCGCCCCGGGCGCTGCTGTGCGCTGTGCCCATCATTGCGGCGGGGGATGTCACCGGTAGTGTGGGCCTGCTTACGGAGGACCGCACTGCCCAGCCCGATGCCGCCCAGCTCAAGGCGGTGAACGTGGCGGCGGCATTTCTGGCAAAGCAGATGGAGGAATGATCTATTATATAGGAGAGCCGCCGCAGGGCGGCTCTTTTTTGTGCGGCCTTTATGACAGAATTATGAATCTTTCAAAACTTTTCTGAGAAGCTATTGACAGCGCCGCAAAATTGGATATAATGGTCTTAGCACTCAGGAAGAAGGAGTGCTAAAGAACAAAAAGCGAACGAAGGAGGCAGGCGCTATGACGATGGATGCACGCAAGCAGCGTGTCTTGCAGGCGATCGTTGCGCTGTATGGCCTCGAGGGCGAGCCCGTGGGCAGCAGTGTGCTGGCAAACTACTTTGACATGGCAGTCTCCAGCGCCACGCTGCGCAATGAGATGGCCGCACTGACAAAGCTCGGGCTGCTGGAGCAGCCCCACACCAGCGCGGGCCGTGTCCCCAGTGCCAAGGGTTACCGTTATTATCTGGATCATCTGCTCACCGACGACCAGCCGCTGGACCGTGTGACCCGCGCCCGTGTGGACGCGGTGTTCGCCAGCCTGGACCATGAGCCGGAAAAGCTGGCACAGGGTGCCGCCAAGGCGCTGGCCGCCATCAGCGGCTGCACCGCCGCCGTCAGCACCCCCTGTGCTGAGGATCTCTGCATCGCCCACTACGAGGTGGTGCAGGTGGGCCGCAGCGCCGCAGCGGTGCTGGCTGTGACCACTGCCGGTTATGTCCGCACCCGTGTGGCGCGGGTCCGCACCGGCCTTTCCCGGGAAAATGCAGCGGCGCTTGCCGCCCTGCTCAACCGGAACCTGACCTTTGTGGCTCCTGTTGATCTGTCGCCCCGGCTCCTTGCAGAGCTGTGCAGCCAGATCAGCCCGGAGCTGGTGCCGGTGGTCAGCGCCGCCGCCGCCATCCTGCAGGACTCCACCACGCCCCATGTGTTCCTGGGCGGTGAGCAGCACCTGCTGGACTGGCCTCAGCTGGACGGCAAGGTGGGCAGCATCCTGAGCCTGCTGAACGACGAAGAGCAGGCCGCCGCCCTCATTGCACCCCCGGCAGAGCAGAGCGAAAGCATCCTGCTGGGCGAGGATCTGGAACCTCAGATTCCCGGCCTGTGCATCGTGAGTGACCGGTATCTGGTGGGCGGAGGTCTCTGGGGCTCCGTGGCCCTCATCGGCCCCACCCGGATGCCCTTCCAGAAGCTGATGCCGCTGCTCCACGCCTTTGCCGATCAGCTTGGCGAAGGAATGAGCGGCAAACGAAAAGATACCCCGCAGGCAGCCGCACCCCGGCGGACTGTGATCTATAAGGAGGACCTGGAATGAGCGAAGAAACAAAAAAGACCCCGCAGGCAGAAGAACCTGCCGTGGAGCCCAACACCGCCGAGCAGGCCGCCCCGGAAACTGCACCTGAGCAGGCAGCGGCTCCCCCGAGACGAACGCTGAAGCGGCAGACCCCAAGAAAAAGGATGGCTTCTTTAACAAGAAGGCCCGGGAGCTGGAGGCCGTGAAGGCAAAGCTGGACGCGGCTGAGAAGAATGCCAATCAGGCCAAGGATCAGCTGCTGCGGATGGCCGCCGAGTATGAGAACTACCGCAAGCGCTCCACCCGTGAGGCTGACCAGAAGTTCAACGACGGCGTGTCCTTTGCCGTGAACCAGATCATCCCCATTCTGGATACGCTGGAGATGGCGGCCAACGCCCCCACCACCGACGAGAACTACAAGAAGGGCGTGACCATGACGCTGGACAAAGCCGCCAAGGCGCTGAATGCCCTCCATGTGGAGGAGATCGAGGCGCTGGGCAAGCCCTTTGACCCCAACTTTATGAATGCCGTGCAGCAGATCCCCGCCCCCGATGGGCAGGAGAGCGGCACCGTGATCACGGTTTACCAGAAGGGCTACAAGCTGGGCGATAAGATCGTCCGCCATGCCACCGTTGTTGTGGCAGAGTGATTTTGCAAGACCCCGCAAGGGTTTTCAAATATAACATCCGCTTGGTAACATTTGAGCATCACATAAACAAAAAACGTTCTGAATTTGAGAGGAGCTTTCATTATGAGTAAGATCATTGGTATCGACCTTGGTACTACCAACAGCTGCGTGGCTGTTATGGAGGGCGGCGAGCCCGTTGTTATCGCAAACTCTGAGGGTGCACGCACCACCCCGTCTGTGGTCGGCTTCACCAAGACCGGCGACCGTCTGGTGGGTCAGGTCGCAAAGCGTCAGGCCATCACCAACCCGGAGAACACCGTTGCTTCCATCAAGCGTTATATGGGCACCGACCACAAGGTGACCCTGAACGGCAAGGAGTACACTCCCCAGCAGGTCAGCGCTATGATCCTGCAGAAGCTGAAGGCAGATGCTGAGGCTTATCTGGGCGAGACTGTCACCGATGCAGTCATCACCGTTCCTGCATACTTCAACGACAGCCAGCGTCAGGCAACCAAGGACGCAGGCACCATTGCAGGCCTGAACGTCAAGCGTATCATCAACGAGCCCACTGCCGCTTCTCTGGCATACGGCATTGATAAGGAAGAAGACCAGAAGATCATGGTCTACGACCTGGGCGGCGGCACCTTCGATGTCTCCATCATTGAGATGGGCGACGGCGTGACCGAGGTTCTGGCCACCAACGGTGATACCCACCTGGGCGGCGATGACTTCGACCAGCGCATCATCGACTGGATGGCAGATGCGTTCCAGAACGAGAACGGCATCGATCTGCGCAAGGATAAGATGGCCGCACAGCGCCTGAAGGAAGCTGCTGAGAAGGCAAAGATCGAGCTGTCCAGCGCAATGAGCAGCCAGATCAACCTGCCCTTCATCACTGCTGACGCTACCGGCCCCAAGCATCTGGATATGACCCTGACCCGCGCAAAGTTCAATGAGCTGACCGCTGATCTGGTCGACCGCACCATGACCCCTGTCCGCAAGGCTCTGCAGGATGCAGGCCTGCGTCCCTCTGACCTGAAGAAGGTCCTGATGGTCGGTGGTTCCACCCGTATCCCCGCTGTCTACGATGCAGTCAAGAAGGAACTGAACTGCGAGCCCTTCAAGGGCATCAACCCCGATGAGTGCGTGGCTGTGGGTGCTGCCATCCAGGGCGGCGTTCTGCAGGGCGATGTCAAGGGCCTGCTGCTGCTGGATGTCACCCCGCTGAGCCTGGGCATTGAGACCCTGGGCGGCGTGTGCACCAAGATCATCGACCGCAACACCACCATCCCCACCCACAAGAGCCAGGTGTTCTCCACTGCCGCTGATAACCAGCCCTCTGTTGAGATCAACGTTCTGCAGGGCGAGCGTGAGTTTGCCCGCGACAACAAGAGCCTGGGTGTGTTCCACCTGGATGGCATTGCTCCGGCTCCCCGTGGTGTGCCTCAGATCGAAGTCACCTTCGATATCGATGCAAACGGCATCGTGAAGGTCAGCGCGAAGGATCTGGGCACCGGCAAGGAGCAGAATATCACCATCACCGCTTCCACCAATATGTCCAAGGACGATATCGACAAGGCTGTGAAGGAAGCTGAGCAGTTTGCTGCCGATGATAAGAAGAAGCGTGAAGAGGTCGATATCCGCAACGGCGCTGATCAGATGGTGTTCCAGACTGAGAAGATGCTGAAGGAGAACGGCGACAAGATGCCCGCTGACGTGAAGAGCGAAGCTGAGGCAAAGCTGGCCGACCTCAAGACCGCTGTTCAGTCCGGCTCCATCGATGAGATCAAGGCAAAGCAGGATGAGCTGAGCCACGTCTTCGAGAAGATGTATCAGGCTGCCGCTGCTGCCCAGCAGCAGGCCGCAGGCGCACAGCCCGGCCCCGATGCTGGCGCAAACAACAACCAGCAGAAGCCGAACGATGACGGCGTTGTGGACGCAGACTTCAAGGAAGTCTAAGTTCTGACACAAACGGCAGATGCCCGGCCAAACCGGCGGGCAGGCGTGCCGGATAAAAGCAAAAGCCGCTCCGGTTTTGGCCGGGGCGGCCTTTGCTGGTTTTATAGAGGTATGGTTATGGCACAGGAAAAGCGTGATTACTACGAAGTGCTGGGTGTATCCAAGACGGCCACCGATGCGGAGATCAAAAAGGCTTACCGCAAGCTGGCAATGAAATACCACCCGGACTATAACCCCGGCGATAAGGACGCCGAGGAAAAGTTCAAGGAAGTCAATGAGGCAAACGAGGTGCTTTCGGATCCGAAGAAGCGCCAGCTGTACGATCAGTACGGCTTTGCCGGTGTGGACCCCAGCTATGCAGCCCAGAACGGCGGCGGCGCGGGCGGCTTCAGCGGCTTTGGCGGCGATGGGGTCGATCTGGGCGATATCTTCGGTGATATCTTTGGCGGCGGTTTCGGCGGCTTTGGCGGCTCTGCCCGTCAGGCAAACCCCAACGCCCCCCGCAAGGGTCAGGATATCCGTGTGCGGATCACCCTGAGCTTTGATGAGGCCGTGCATGGCTGCAAGAAGAACATCACCATCACCCGCCAGCAGGAGTGCACGGAGTGCCATGGCAGCGGCTGCGCCGCCGGCAGCAGCCCCGAGACCTGCCCGGACTGCGGCGGCCGCGGCTATGTCATCCGGCAGCAGCGCACTCCCTTTGGCGTGATGCAGACCCAGCAGCCCTGCTCCCGCTGCGGCGGCAAGGGCAAGCTGGTCAAGAACCCCTGCAAGGTCTGCCACGGCAGCGGCAAAACTGCCGCCAGGAAAACGCTGGAGGTGTCCATCCCCATGGGCATCGACGACGATCAGAGCTTTGCACTGCGCGGCATGGGCGATGCCGGTGCCAACGGCGGCCCTGCCGGTGATGTCATCGTGATGGTCACCGTCCGGCCCAGCGAGGTCTTCCAGCGCGATGGCTATGATGTCTGGGTCACGGTGCCCATTACCTACAGCCAGGCTGTCCTGGGCGATAACATCACCGTCCCTTCCATCGACGGCAAGGTGGAGTACACCGTGCCGGAAGGCACCCAGAGCGGCACCACCTTCCGCCTGCGCGGCAAGGGCGTCCAGTATCTGAACGGCCGCGGCCGGGGCGATATGTACGTCAAGTGCGAGGTCGAGATCCCCAAGAAGCTGAACAAGGCCCAGCGCGACGCCCTGAAGAAATTTGAGGGCACCCTGAAAGAAGACAACTACGAAAAGCGCAAGGGCTTCTTCAAGAAGCTGAAGGATATGTTTGCTTAAAAACATAAGGCGTATCAAAAAAAGAGCGAAGATTCGGTTGAATCTTCGCTCTTTTTGTTTGCCGTCAGATCAGCCCATATAGCTGATGTTCACATCGATCTGTCCGCCGTAGCCGGGGATGCGGGCGGTGCAGGTACCCTGCCACATATTGCAGGCAATGGGGCTGGAGGCCACGTTGTAGTGGGCGTTCCAGATGTAGTAGTTGGACAGCTGGCTCATATCCAGCCGCTTGCGGAACCACGGGGTGGAGGCGTACACGCCCGGCTTGTAGCCCAGGGCCTTGACTTCCTCGCAGAAGGCGATGGCACACTTGGTGCGGTCTTCGACGCCCAGACCATCGGCACGGCCATTCTTGCCGCCGGAGGCCTCGGTGTCAAAGTAGATGGGGTAGTCGAGCTTGCGGCCATTCAGGACATAGGCACAGCCCTGCGCTTCTTCCCGGGCCTCGTTCTCGTTGACTGCCTGACTGAAGAAGTAGACGCCCACCCGCAGCCCGGCGTTGCGGGCGTTGGTGAAGTGCTCCTCAAACTTGGGATCCTGCACCAGGGCACCGGAGCCGTAGCCGCGGTAGCCGATGCGGATGATGGCAAACTCCACACCTGCCGTTTTCACCTTGTCCCAATCGATGCTGCTCTGGTACTTGGAAACATCGATGCCGAAAGTGGCGGACTGCTGCACGCCGGAGGCATCAAAATAATAGAGCTTGTTGTCGATGGACTGGATGCCCGTGACCGGCTGGTTGGTGTTCTGGTCATAATAATAGGTCTTGCCGTTCACGGTGCGCCAGCCGGAATACTGGGGCTTTTCTTCCTCATCCTTGCCGAAGAAGAATTCCCACAGCCACTGCAGCAAACCGTTTTCACCGGTCAGGCAGGTGGGGTCGATGCTCTCTTCGTCCAGCGTGCCGCTGTCCAGTGCATCCCGGATCTCTTCAGGGGTCAGCAGAACGGTGCCGTTGATATCCTTGATCTGGGCTTCGGCCAGCACATCCTCGCCGTTCTCGGAAGCGGCAGGCGCTTCCTCAGCTACGGGGGCGGTCTCCTCCGTTTCGGGCAGGACGGCGGTCTCTTCAGGAGCGGCCATCGGGTCCTCGGCGGCCAGCGCCTCGGTCTCTGTCAGGAAGTGGGGGAAGGAGTTTTCGTTCTCGATCTCCGAAGCATCCCCGGCCATGGGGTCGGCGGGGACAGCCTCCGGCTGCACAGCGGGCTCCGCAGCGGGGGCGGCGCTCTCTGCCGGGGCGGCGGTGTTCTCCGCCTTGGTCGCGGGCGCGGCAGGAGTGCTGGCTGCGGCCTGCTCCTGAGAAGAAGCGCTCTCCTCTTGCTGGGTGCTCTCGGCCTTTGCCTCGCTCCTGTCACTCTTATGATCGAATTTGGGCAGAGTCACTCTGCCCTCAGTTTGCAGGGCGGCGGGCTCGACCGTCAGGCCCGCAGGCTGGGATGCCAGCAGGAAAGTGGTGCCCGCACCGCCAATGGTGATGGCCGCCGCCATCACAAGGCACGCAACAGCCTGGCCGATGCTGCGGCCGGTGCCGTTCTTGCTTGATTTTTTGAAAGATGTTGGTTTCATGCCGCTTGCTCTGCCTCCAAGCTGGACCGGGCAGGATACACGAACTGCACCGGCCCGCCAATATAGTCTCGCATAATTGCGGATAAAGCTATTTTTACTCTCCCAGTATACACCCAAACCCGGGTCGCCGTCAATCAGTTCGCTGTGCTTCGGCATCGCGTCAGGCAGAAAAAGCGGAAAGAAAAACACGCTCCACAGTAAAAACGAGCAGGAAAGCAGAATCATTGCATCCAAAGCTGTGAAATTTGTCGCTTTGGACGAAAAACGCGGCCTCCTCTTGCTGTCTTGACAGGTGTATGGTATGATACTTGACACGGAAAGCTCCCGCGCAATGGGCCGGGAGAGAAAGGTTAGGAAGAGTCTATGTCAAGTGTAAAGGACTTTTTGAAGCGGAAGGATATCGTTATCACTCCGCAGCGTTATCTCATCGAGGCTCTGGGTGCCATGGCACAGGGCCTGTTCGCCAGTCTGCTCATCGGCACCATCATCAAGACGCTGGGCCAGCAGACCGGGCTGGAAATGCTGGTGGATCTGGGCGGCTACGCCACGGCCATGAGCGGCCCGGCCATGGCCGTGGCCATCGGCTGGGCACTCCACTGCCCGCCCGCTGGTGCTGTTCAGCCTGATCACCGTGGGCTACTCGGCCAATGCGCTGGGCGGCGCAGGCGGCCCGCTGGCCGTCCTGATCATTGCCATTGTGGCTGCTGAGCTGGGCAAGGCCGTGAGCAAGGAGACCAAGGTCGACATCCTTGTCACCCCGCTGGTGACCATTTTTGCCGGCGTGGGCCTTTCCATGCTCATCGCCGCCCCCATCGGCGCAGCCGCAAGCCAGGTGGGCACCCTGATCATGTGGGCCACCGAACAGGCCCCGTTCGTCATGGGCATCCTCGTCTCGGTCATCGTGGGCGTCGCCCTGACCCTGCCCATTTCCTCTGCCGCCATCTGCGCGGCCCTGGGCCTGACCGGTCTGGCCGGCGGCGCTGCCGTGGCGGGCTGCTGCGCCCAGATGGTCGGCTTTGCCGTGATGAGCTATAAGGAAAACGGCGTGGGCGGCCTGGTCAGCCAGGGCCTCGGCACCAGTATGCTCCAGATGGGCAACATCGTCAAGAACCCCCGCATCTGGATCGCCCCCACGCTGGCCAGTGCCATCACCGGCCCTCTGGCCACCTGCGTGTTCCACTTTGAGATGAACGGTGCCGCCGTCTCCTCCGGCATGGGCACCTGCGGCCTGGTGGGCCAGATCGGCGTCTACACCGGCTGGATCAGCGACATTGCCGCCGGCACCAAGGCCGCCATCACCCCGATGGACTGGGCCGCCCTGGTCCTCATCTGCTTCGTTCTGCCCGCTGTGCTCAGCGTTCTCTTCTGCGAGATCGAGCGCAAGCTGGGCTGGATCAAAGACGGCGACCTGAAGCTGAACTAAACTCCCTCCGTCATCGCTTACGCGATGCCACCTCCCTCAATGAGGGAGGCTAAAAGGCTCCCTCTCCGAGGGAGCTGGCACGGCAAAGCCGTGACTGAGGGAGTTATAAAAGTTTCCCGTCCAACACGGCTTCAGCCAGCGTATCATCTTCATATCGGAGTTTGAGCGAGAAAAAGGGTCTGTCCTCCTCGAGCAGGCGGAAGAAGATCTTGTCGCCCTCCCAGATGGGCAGCTGCTCCACCTGCTCTTTGGGCACCCATTCCAGAATGCCCTCGTTCCGGGCGGCATCCTTTACCAGTGTGCCCGTCCAGGCATCGGCGGTGTAAAGGAACATGTATTCGGTCAGCTCGCCCAGAAGAAAGGTCACCACGCCCCGGCAGCGGTAGGAGGTCAGGGTGAGGCCGGTCTCCTCCTGCACTTCCCGCAGCAGGCAGTCCTCCGGGCTTTCAAACGGCTCAAACTTGCCGCCCACGCCGATCCATTTGTCGTGGTTCAGGTCGTTCTTCTTGGTCACGCGGTGGAGCATCAGGTAGGCATCATCCTGTTCCAGATAGCACAAGGTGGTGTTGCGCATGGGAAATTTGGGATCCATCAGCAATTCTCCGTTTCTGTCAGCATTACAAAAAGCGTCCCACAGGGAGCCCCTGTGGGACGCTTTTATCGTTTCTTATTTCCGTGCGGCCCGGCCTTTTCCGGCGTTGTTCAGCTTCCGCACCAGATCATTCTGGTGCTTGCGCTGGGAGGGCGTGGGCTCCGGGTCACGCTTCTCCTCGGCACGGGCGTTGGTCTGCGCGGTGTCGGGGTCAACGCGCACCAGGTTCCATTCCTGATTGCCGCCCGAGACGTAATTCCAGATCTGGGCCTGTGCACCGTTGGAGGTGTTCATGCCCACAAGGTCGATGTACTTGTCGGCCAGCACGTTGCGGATGCGGGTGCGGCCGTTCCGGGTGGACTCCAGCTCCCAGCACTGGCTCAGCCCGCTGGTGCGGCCCCACTGGTGCAGCCAGGTGCCCTCGACCACGCCGCCCAGGGCCAGATCAATGAACTTGCCTGTAAAGCGGTTCCTGATCCGCCAGCGTCCCTCGCCAGCGTCCACGAACTGCCACTGCTGCCACGGATGTCCGGCGTAGTCCCACAGACGGATGGCCGCGCCGTTCTCCGTGTTGAAGTTCTTGATCTCCAACACCTTCCCATTGGGTGCCTTGATGAGGTAAAACTCATTTTCCAGTAAAACGACCTGAGATGCTTTTGCCATACGTCCGTGTCTCCTTTCCGGTAAAATCTGGTTTGACGCTTCTATTATAGCGGATTTCCCGGTGCGCAACAAGATTGATTCTTGACGAATATTTTTCTTTTTATTGTGCATTTTGCACTTTCCGCAGCTTTCGACAGAGCCACGGCCCGGCGTACCACAGCACCAGACAGATCAGCCCGATCAGCCGGATCTGCGTGTTGGTGCAGTGGGTGTTCAATTCCAGCCCGATGCCGAAGGAAAGGAGATTGGCGGTCAGCGCATAGAGGATGGGGTGAGGCTTTTTGCCCTCCGGCCAGGGCAGATACCGGTTGTAGACAAAGGCTTCCACGGAGAACACCAGCACCTCCAGTGCAAAATAAAGGAAATTGCCCCACATCGGCCCGAGATAGAGCGTGCCATAGCACAGCCCGAGGTTCAGGATGATCTGCGTGGCAAGGTTGACCTTGCCGATGAGAGTGCGCTGGGCGGGGCCGCGCAGCCCGAAAAGCAGGATGCCCCACGTCAGCTCTAAAATCAGGGTGATGAGCACCCGGGCGGCAAAGGAGGAAAGGATGTCAGAATCGTTGCGGTTGTGGTAGACCCGCAGGCCGTCTTGGGAATCGAGAAGCACCTGCCACTCGCTGGAAAAGGCGTAGCGCTCCACCGGCTCCTCGCTGCGGTAGAATGTACCAGTCTCTATATTATAGAGCAGAACATAGAACTTATTGGGCGGGTAGTAGCCCCAGACGAACTCCTCGTCGGCCGTGCCGGGGTATTCCTGAAAATAGCCCAGAAAGTAGTAGCCCTCGGGGGCGGGGTAGTTCCGGAAGGCCTCCCAGGCCTCGCGGGAACCCATCCGCTCCCGGTAGTCTGCCGGGGCGGTCCAGGGGCCGTTGAGGGCCGTATTGCCCAGCAGGGTGACCGCATAGCGTTGGCCCGGTGTGTAATAGAGCTTGAGCGTGACCGAGGGCTTGGGGCCCATGTCCGCAAAAACGGGCAGGGAAAGGGCCAGCACCAGCAGGGCCGAGAGGAAAAAAAGCAAAAATTTTTTTGCGAAAAATTTTCTTCATGGCGGTGTCCTCACTTCAAAAAACAAAAAATTCCGACACGTCTTTCCTTAACCTGTAAACGTATGAAAAACAGCTGTTATTGCAGGGCGCTCTGCACAAAATTGCAGATGGAGCTTTGTGCACCATTTCCTGTTTTTCTTGCAAGTACAAAACGACCGTTTTCGGCCTCTTTCAGGGCAAAATATGAACAATTTGTTTCCGGCTCACGGCCAATTCAGGACACTGACTTCACATTTATAAAGCAAAGCGAACTTCACCGCTTTATTTACATGAACAAAACGGCTTTCAAAAGAAACTTTAATTTGTTTCACGTTTTTGGATATTGACTTTATATCAAAACTGCGGTATAGTAAGGATGCGAAGAGCGGAAAACGCCCCGCCGACACTTGAGCTTCAGGCGTAAGCCTGTGAGAAAAATATAGGAGGTTTGATGATGTACTATTACATTCTGGGTTGCGGCATTGCTTGTCTGGTTCTGTTCGGCATCAACAGCATGGATACGGTGGATGTCAAGCCGGCCGAGATCCTGGGTAAGGTCATTCTGTGGCCCGTTGCCCTGATGGAAGTAGTTGTTCGTTACAGCTCCACGCATCACAACATCAAGACCGCGCTGTAAAACATCTCGTTCCAAACCAACGAAGAGCAATCAGGCGGCTGCGCTTTCAAAAAGGAAGGCGCAGCCGCCTTTTTGTTTTGCACTTTACGGCGTTGTATGGTACAATAACACCAGAACTTTTAGGGAGGGAAATTGCTATGACCAATGAGACCTTACATACCCTTGAGACCCGCCGCAGCTGCCGCGCCTACAAGCCGGAGCAGATCACGAAAGAGGAGCTGGAAGCCGTTCTGCGTGCAGGCACCTTTGCCCCCAGCGCCATGAACCGCCAGAGCGCAAAGATCGTGGTGGTGCAGGATGCCGAGACCCGCGCCCAGCTCACCCGGATGAATGCTGCCGTGATGGGCAACACGGGCGACCCCATGTACGGTGCCCCCACCATTCTGGTGGTGCTGGCGGATGCCAACGCCCGCTGTGGCGTGCAGGACGGCAGCCTTGTGATGGGCAACCTGATGAATGCTGCTGCCGCCATCGGGCTGGGCAGCTGCTGGATCAACCGCGCAAAGGAAGAGTTCGAGACCGAAGAGGGCAAGGCCCTGCTGAAGAAGTGGGGCATTGAGGGGGACTATATCGGCGTGGGCCACTGCATTCTGGGCTACCCGGCAGAGGAACCCCGGCCCGCCGCCCCCCGCAAGCCGGATTATATCGTATACGCATAAGGAGCACTATGAAACCCGATTACAAGCTGGTCGCAAAGGCCAAATACATTCACGCCAACGCTGATCTTGCCAGTGAGATCTGGCACGAGGTCTACAAGCGCTATTACCCTGCAAAGCAGCTGGACACACTGGTGGAAACGCTGCAGAGCGCCGATGCCATTGAGGCGGATATCGACAACGATGTGAACTATTTCCTCGTGGTGCTGGGTGGCAAGACCATCGGCTACTTTGCCTGGAAGATGGAGAACACGGCCCTGCACCTGCTCCACCTCTACCTCAAGCCTGAGTACCGGGGCAAGGCACTGGGCCGGGATATCCTGGCCACCTGCGAGCGTCTGGCCCGGGGTGAGGGCCGGGGCCGCCTGTACTGCGAGGTGCACACCAAGTGCCTGCCGGTGCTGCAGTTCTTCAAGACCAAGGGCTACCGCGTGCTGGGCCCCGCCGAGGCAGAAGCTGCGGGCATTCCCATGCAGCTGACCACACTGGAAAAAATGCTGTAAATTTCCCGTTGATTTTTTGCCGCGTTTGCACTACAATAAAGTAGTGTATTGAAGTGCCCCGCGCGGGCCAGACCCAACCTGAACGATAGGGGAGGAACAAGCCATGGCAAAAGATCATCCCACCGGAGAGTCCGGCCTGTATTCCGCATTGCTGGAATTGAAAACGCCTGAGGAGTGCTACCGCTTTTTACAGGATGTGTGCAGTTACGCCGAGCTCAGTGCAATGGAGCAGCGGTATAACATCGCGGAAAAGCTGGTCAACAAGCAGAGCTATACCAGCATCATGGGCAACATTGGTGCGTCCAGCGCCATCATCAGCCGGGTGAGCCGGGTCATCAGCAAGGATGACAGTGTGCTGCGCCGCCTGCTGGAAGAAAAGGCGGAACAGCCCGCCGAAGAATAACACGGACCGCGCGCCGCGGGGCAGGGGAGCACCCGCCCTGCGGTGCGCTTTTTTAGAAGGGAGTCTGTAAAGATGAGTAAGGCAGTTGTATTTTTTGCCGATGGCACCGAGGAGTGCGAAGCCCTGCTGGTGGTAGACCTGCTGCGCCGCGCCAAGGTGGAGGTCATCGTGGCCTCTGCCATGGGCCGCAGAGAGCTGGTGAGCAGCCATAAGATCCACCTGACCGCCGATGCGCTGGCCGAGGAAGTGGATTATTCCGATGTGGACATGGTCGTTTTGCCCGGCGGGATCCCGGGCACACCCAACCTTGCCGCCAACAAGACGGTCACCGAGACCTGTGCCGCCTTTGCAAAGGCGGGCCGGAAGGTAGCCGCCATCTGCGCCGCCCCCAGCGTTCTGGCCTCGCTGGGCCTGCTGGAGGGCAAAAACGCCACGGCCCACGCCGGGTTCCAGGATCAGCTGGCCGGTGCCATCGTCCACGATGAAGAGGTCGTGGTGGACGGCAACCTCACCACCAGCTACGGTCTGGGCGGTGCCATCCCCTTTGCACTGGAACTGGTGCGCCAGCTGGCCGGTCAGGCAGAGGCGGAGCGTATCCGGAACGCCATTGCGTATCGGCACTGAGAAAGGGGATACGGTATGCGCTTTATTACCTGCCGTTTGCCGGACGGCGTGGAAGACCCGGCGATCTTATCGGAGGATGGACGACAGGTCTGGCCGCTGAGCTGGCTGGGCCTGAGCTATGAGACCCTGAGCGAGGCCATCCCGTTTCTGACCCCGCAGGTGCGGTATGGGCTGTCGCTGGCCATCGCGGGCATTCCCGCTCTGCCTATTGAGGCCGTCACGCCGGAAAGCCCCATCCCGTCTCCGGCGCAGGACGTCATCTGTCTGGGCATCAACTACATGGCCCACTCCGACGAGGCGGAGAAATACTCTGCCGCTGCCTTTGCCACCAAACACGAGGATGCCATCTACTTTTCCAAGCGCGTGACCCGCGCCGTGCCGGACGGCGGCCCCATCGAGGCCCACACCGATCTGGTGAAAAAGCTGGATTATGAGTGTGAGCTGGCTGTGGTGCTGGGCAGGGATGCCAGGGATGTGCCCGCCGGTCAGACCCGGGACTACATCTTCGGCTATACCATCCTGAACGATGTCTCGGCCCGGGATGTGCAGACGGCGCATAAACAGTGGTACTTTGGCAAGAGTCTGGACGGCTTTACCCCCATCGGGCCCTGCATCGTCACGGCAGATGCCTTTGCCGACTACCCGCCCAGGCTGGGCATTCGCAGCTTTGTCAACGGCGAAAAGCGGCAGGACTCCAACACCGGCCTGCAGATCTTCGACATTGACCATGTCATTGCCGAGCTTTCGCAGGGCATGACCCTCAAGGCCGGTACCATCATCGCCACCGGTACCCCGGCGGGCGTCGGCATGGGCATGGAGCCGCCGCAGTTCCTCAAGCCCGGAGATGTGGTGCGGTGCGAGATCGATGGTATTGGTACACTGACCAATCCGGTCAGGTGATTCCAAAATGCAATATCTAAGTGTAAATATCCGAATGGTTATATAATTGATGACAAAATTGCTCTTGTTCATATACTGTTCAAAATAAGTTCATTTGAAGTTCACACACTTCCGGTATACATAGGGCAACAAAGGCGCACACCGCGCCGCATCCCCTGTGCAGTAACAGCACGGCAGGCCGCAAAGGATGCCTGTTGTGTGAGAGGAAAGGAATTGGAACGCTATGAAAATTGGTTTTACAGAGCTGATCCTGGTGGCCATCGTGGCCTTCGTGGTCATCGGCCCCGATAAGCTGCCCGAGTACGCCCGCAAGCTCGGCAAGATGCTGCGGGAGCTGAAGAAGTACACCGGTGCCGCTTCCGAGGAGATCCAGAAGAATGTGGTGGAGCCCCTGAACGAGATCCAGGCCCCCATCAAGGAAGCCGTTGCTCCCCTGACCGACATCAAGAAGGACATCGACGACAGCATGAAGGATGTCACCAAGAGCTTTACCAACATCGGTAAGACCAGCAAGGAAGAAGCCAAGAAGGCCGAAGAGGTCGAGGAAGTGGCCGAGCTGGAGGAACCCGTGGAGGAGCTGCCCGAAGAGCCCGCTAAGGCGGAAGAGCCTGTGAAGGCAGAGGAAAAGGCAGAAGAGCCTGCTGCCCCTGCTGCAAACGAAGCCCCTGCCGAGGCTGCTCCCGCTGAGGAGGCTGCCCCTGCCGAAGAGGCAAAGGTCTAAGTACATGGATACACCCGCGCCCGCGGTTGTAGGATAAAAACTGGAATCCAGCCCGCCAGAGCGGCGCGGCAAGAGTAAAAAGGAGATTATTATTATGAGAATCGGACCTCAGGAGCTTATCATTGTTCTGATCATCGTTCTGGTCATCTTTGGACCCAAGAACCTGCCGAAGCTGGGCAAGATGTTCGGCAAGACCATGAAGAACTTTAAGGAAGGCATGGACGACGTGGATGAGAACGGCGATGCCAAGCCTGCCGAGACCAAGACCGAGGAAAAGGCTGAGAAGAAGGACGAGGAGTAATTTGTGGCTACCAACGTGAAGCGCAAAAAGAAAGCCGAAGTCATGTCGGACGACGGCAGCATGACGCTGACCGGACATCTGAAAGAGCTGCGGAACCGGCTGATCATCTGCGCGGCGGTGTTTGTAGTGGGCGTGATCGGCTTCCTGGCAATTTCGGATAAGCTGATCGACCTGCTGACGGCCATGGCAATGAATGCGAACTACACCTTCGTGTTCCTGGCCCCGCAGGAAAAGCTGATGCAGTATTTCCGGGTGTCCCTGATCGCTGCGGTGATCGTGACCATTCCGGTGGCGCTGTATCAGGTCTACGCCTTTGCAAAACCCGGCCTGAAACGGAGCGAGAGCTTCTTCTTCCGGCTGGTGCTGCTGTTCGGTCTGGCGCTGTTCTGCGTGGGTGTGCTGTTCGCCTACAAGGTCACCCTGCCGTTCATGCTGAACTTCCTCGTCACGCTGGAGGGTACCGATTACATTACGGCATCCATCAGCATCGAGAGCTACATCAACCTCTGCCTGACCATGTTCATCATCTTCGGCTGTGTGTTTGAAATGCCTCTGGTCACCATCATTCTGGCCAAGATGGGCATTGCAAACCCAGAGATCATGAAGAAGGGCCGCGGCGTTGCCATTGTCCTGATCTTCCTGGTCGCAGCCATCATCACCCCGCCCGATATCGTGTCGCAGTGCTTCGTGGCTGTGCCCATGTGCCTGCTGTACTTTGTCAGCATCTTCCTCAGCGGCATTTTCTATAAGCCCAAGACGGATGATGACGACGAGGATGAGGATGACGAAGAGGAATCCTCTGACGAGGAGTAAGTTCTCCCAAGGCTTTCCGGCCCTCCCACTGCGGGAGGGCCTTTTGCTTTGCCAAAAATCGAAACGAATTTTCGGCTTTTTGCATAAATCCTATTTCAGCCCCTGTCTTTTGCAAATGGATATGCTATAATGATAACGATGAGAAAATCGGCGGCCTGACCGCCGCAAAGAAGGGGTAAATGAATCATGAAAGAGTACGCATTCGGCATCGACCTGGGCGGCACCACAGCCAAGGTGGGCCTGTTCACCACGGCGGGCGCTCTGCTGGAAAAGTGGGAGGTGCCCACCGACACCTCCAATGCAGGGGAACACATCCTCGGGAACCTGGCCAAGGCCGTGAAGGACAAGATGCAGGAAAACGGCATCACTGCCGAGCAGGTGGAGGGCGTGGGTGTCGGTGTGCCCGGCCCCGTGCTGGACAGCCGCATCGTCCCCATCGTCTGCGCCAACCTCGGCGGCTGGGGCGAGCGGAACGTCTCCGCCCAGCTGTCCGGCCTGCTGGACGGCATCAAGGTGCTGGTGGGCAACGATGCCGATGTGGCCGCGCTGGGCGAGATCTGGATGGGCTGTGCCAAGGGCTGCCGCAGCGCGGTGATGGTCACGCTGGGCACCGGTGTCGGCGGCGGTGTCATCGTCAACGGCAGGATCATCGAGGGTGCACACGGTGCAGGCGGCGAGATCGGCCACATCACCGTCAACCCCCACGAGACGGCGGTCTGCGGCTGCGGCAAGCACGGCTGTCTGGAGCAGTATTCCAGCGCCACCGGCGTGGTCCGCTGCATGAAGAAGCTGCTGGACGAGAACCCGGACACCCCCTGCACCCTGCGCGGCACCGACTTTGCCGCCAAGGATGTCTTTGATGCCGCCCGTGCAGGCGATGCACTGGCCGCCCGTGAGGTGGATGAGATGACCGACACCCTGGGCATGGCGCTGGCCTCCATTGCCTCCACCACCGACCCCGAGATGTTTATGGTGGGCGGCGGTGTCGCCCGTGCCGGAGATGTCCTCTTCAACCCCCTGCGGGAGCATTTCAAGACCTATGCCTTCAGTTCCTGCCGAGAGACCCCCATCGTTGCCGCTACCCTTGGCAATGATGCTGGCATCTATGGTGCCGTCCGGCTCATCGTGGGAGAATAAAACCTGATATTTCATGGCCCCATGCCCGCATCTCAATCGTGTGGGCATGGGGATTTTTATTTTATAAGAAGAAGGAGCTGAATCAATGAATTATACCCCTATTACAGAGGAAAATGTTGAAAAAAGCAGCAACGCTTTATATGAACCACTACAACCAACATTCTGGCGGGTGCTGGACTTATGAAAAGGCATATAAGCGAATCCGTCAGATGGTAACGATGGAGGATTCCCTCTGCCTGATGCAAGAAGATGACAACGATATTTCAACAGGGCTTGTCATCGGTTTTTTGGAAAGCTATGACGATTTCACGTTCTATTTCCTCGATGAGATCCTGATTTTCGGGGAGTATCAGAACAAGGGGTATGGCAGATTACTTCTCCAAGAAGTGGAACAGCGTGTGCGGGAACGTGGTGCACAGATGATTGAACTGGTCTGTCCGGATGATGCGCACCACATGCACTTTTACGGCGGCTTCGGGATGGCGGAAGCAACGAACCTGAAGCTGATGAAAAAACGATTGTAAATCTGCCGTGGTTATTTTTGAGGCAAAAACGGACGAACTGGAACAGCACTATCTCCGGGATTTTGGAGCGCATCCGGTTGCATCCTTACATCCTGGCGGGCCGAGAACATTTATGATTGCAGATCAGGCAGCCAAGGATATATTTTCATCGTATCTTTTTGAAGAATAGGGGGAAAGCAAATGAAACCATATGATAAGGATATCGACATTGTTTTTTCTCCAATGTCTGATGAAACCATGTCGTGGTTGGATGAACTGCTTACAACCTGTAAGCGGTTCGGTGTGGATTACTACAATGCCTCTGAAAAAGACCGTGCATTTGTGGAAGCAGTGGCGCGGAAAAATTATGGAATAAAGCAGGCGAAAATGAATGGAGTATCTGTCTCCACAGTAGAGCCCTTCTTTGGGATTCATCGAGCAGTATAAAAAGAGAACAAAGGAAGCGTGACCTCTTCGGGCCGGGAACGTTTTTCTGAAATCATTGCAAAGCCCCGTGCCGGTGCGATATGCCGGACACGGGGCTTTTTCTATTTTTGAAATATAAAATACAAGACAAAAAGTAAATTATACTTGACATAATGTCTGGCGAGTGCTATTCTGTATCCAGAGGGAACGAGCTTACCCTCACAGGAAATAGACGAGGTGACAGGATGCCGAAGAATCTGAAACTGAAAGCTGCCCGCGCGGAAAAAGATATGACGCAGGGGGCATTGGCAGAAGCGGCTGGGGTCTCGCGCCAGACCATCAACGCGATTGAAAAGGGCGAGTACAACCCCACCATCAATCTCTGCCGCAGCATCTGCAAAATTCTGGGAAAAACACTGGATGAATTGTTCTGGGAGGAATGAGAAATGAAATTTTCACTGTACAGCAAGAAAAATGTTCTGGATGAGATGCAGGAGCAGACCATGTCCAAAATTGAGAGGCGTGGCTTCTGGCTGATGTGGGGCGGTCTGCTGGCCGCAATGGTGATTCAGCTGCTGACGGGCAATGCAGAGAAAGCGATCGGAGAATGGGTCGTTTTTATGGCCGGATGTGTTTACACCGTTGCAGAGTGCGTCCGGAATGGCCTGTGGGACCGCCATCTTTCTTCCAGTATGGGTGCCAATGCGGTTTGTTCTCTGCTGGCGGCTGTGGCGGTTACGGTGCTTCATGGCCTGACCTATGGCTATTGGATGGGCGCTGCGTTTACTGGGGTTTTGACAGGTCTGCTCTGCTTTGCGCTGCTCCAATTCTGTGCACATCTGGTGAAGAAGAACCGGAAAAAGCTGGACGATGAACCGGAAGAAAAATAACACCTGATTTTCCACAACAAAACGCGGAACCGTTGAAAATTCAGCGGTTCCGCGTTTTGTTGTTGCAATTATTTCTGATACCGGATGCTGTCTTTTTCGGTGATAGGCCGCAGCACCTTACAGGGGTTGCCCACGGCCACCACGCCGGAGGGAATATCCTTTGTGACCACGCTGCCTGCACCGATGACCGTGTTGGAGCCGATGGTGACCCCGGGCAGGATGGTGACATCACCGCCCAGCCAGACGTTGTCCCCCAGTGTGATGGGGGCTGTGGTCTCAAGGCCGCTGTTGCGCTCTTCCGGCAGCATGGGGTGGATGGCAGTGTACATGCCGCAGTTGGGGCCGATGAAGCAGTGCCTGCCCAGTGTGATTTTTGCGCAGTCCATCAGGTAAGCACCGTGGTTGATGTAGGTGCCCGCACCGATGAAGCAGTGATAGCCGTAATCCACATACAGGTGCGGCAGAATGACCACATGTTCTTCCATGTGGGGCAGCAGCTGACGCAGAAGCTCTGCCCGCTTTGCTTTTTCAGAGGGGCGGGTCTGGTTGAACTCGGTGTAGAGCTCCTCGGCTTTCTCTCGTTCGGCACAGAGCTCCGGGGTGTAGTTTGCGTCGTACCAGAGACCTGCTTCCCATTTTTCACGTTCTGTCATAAACGTTCTCCTGTTATAAGGTGTCCTCACCGGGCAGCTGGTTCCACAGGCGGTAGTACACGCCCTGCTTTGCCAGCAGCTCCTCGTGGGTGCCGGCTTCCTCAATGCCCTCGGCACCGAGCACGAGGATACGGTCGTAGTTCTTGATCGTGGTCAGGCGGTGGGCAATGGTCAGGGTGGTGCGGCCATGGGCCAGCTTTTCCAGGCTCTGCCCCACAAGGATCTCGCTCTCGTTGTCCAGTGCACTGGTGGCCTCGTCCAGGATCAGGATGGGCGGGTTCTTCAGGAAGACACGGGCAATGGCGATGCGCTGCTTCTGGCCGCCCGAGAGCTTGACACCGCGCTCACCGACATAGGTGTCGAAGCCGTCCTTCAGGGCCATGATAAAGCGCTCTGCACCGGCCAGACGGGCAGCTTCGATGATCTCCTCCCGGGTGGCATCGGGCTTACCGTAGGCGATGTTATCCGCCACAGAGCCGCTGAACAGGTACACGTCCTGCTGGACGATGCCGATGTCCTCGCGCAGGCTCTTGAGGGTGACCTTGCTGATGTCCTGCCCGTCGATGTAGATGTGGCCGCTGGTCACATCGTAGAAGCGGGGGATGAGGTTGCACAGAGTGGTCTTGCCGCCGCCGGAGGGTCCGACCAGAGCCAGCCGCTCGCCTGCCTTGATGTCCAGACTGACATGGTGGAGCACCTTGTTGTGGTCGTCCGGGTACTCAAAGCTGACATCGTCAAAGCGGATGGCACCGGGGCCGGGCTGCAGGGGCCGGGCATCGGGGGCATCGTGGATGGGCACGGGGGTGTCCATGATCTCGGCAAAGCGCTCGATGCCGGTCATGCCGCGCTGGAACTGCTCGGCAAACTCGACGATGCGGCGGATGGTGGCGATCAGGGTGGTGACATAGAGCATGTAGGCCACCAGGTCACCGGCGGTGATCTTGCCGTTGACCAGCGACAGGCCGCCCGCCAGAATGACCACCAGATACATCAGGCCGTCAAACAGGCGGGTGGAGGTATTGAACGCCGCCATGGCGTAATAGCCCAGCGTCTTGATGTGCTCAAAATCCCTGTTGCCCTGCTCGAACTTGGCCCGCTCCTGCTCCTCGGCAGCAAAGGCTTTTACCACGCCCTGACCCAGCAGGCTGTCCTCGATGGTGGCGTTCAGCTCACCGATCTGGATACGTTGCTGCCGGAACCGGGCACGCAGACGGCCGTTCAGGTAAACGGACACTACGCCCATCAGGGGCACGCAGGCGAACACCGCCAGCGTCAGCGGGATGCTGGCCTGGCACAGGATGATGAAGGAGGCCAGGATCTTGATAAAGGCGATGAAAAATTCCTCGGGGCAGTGGTGGGCAAACTCGGTCACATCGAACAGATCGTTGGTGATGCGGCCCATGATGGTGCCGACCTTGGTGTTATTGTAATAGGTGTGGTCGAGCAGCAGCAGGTGGTCGAAGGCATCCCGGCGCATGTCGGTCTCGATGTGCACGCCCATGATGTGGCCGATGCCGGACATAAAATACTGGGCCGCGCCGTCGATGATGCGGAGCACAAAGTAGATGCCCGCCAGCTTGAGCACGATGCCAGTGGTCAGGGTGATGCCCACGCCCATGGCCGAGTTGGTGATGGTGCTCATGATCTTGGGCAGGAAGATGTCACACAGGGTGGTCAGCGCGGCGCAGAACAGGTCGAGAAAGAGCACTGCCTTGTGCTTTGCCAGATAGGGTAAAAAGCGGCGGATGAGCGCGCCGCTGCTGTTGTGATGCGCACCGGGGTCTTTGATGTTTTGCTTTGCCATGGTTCCTCCTTTTTAACGGGCTCACCCTCTCCGTCATTGCTGACGCAATGCCACCTCCCCCAAAGTGGGAGGCTTTGGCAGGATTTGCAAGCTTCATCTTTATGCCAAGGGCTCTCCCTTTGGGAGAGCTGGCGAGCGAAGCGAGACTGAGAGGGCGAGCAATTTTATCTTTTCCTATAATCCCGTTCGCCGTAGATCGCGGTGCCAATGCGCACCAGCGTTGCGCCTTCACGGATGGCGTTCTCATAATCGCCGCTCATGCCCATGGAGAGGGTCTGCATCTCCACGTTGGAATAGCCGCGCTCCCCGGCCTTTACGAACAGGTCATGGACGGCGGCGAGATACCGGCGGTTCTGTGCATCGTCATCATTGACCGGGGGAATGGCCATCAGGCCCTTGACCCGGATGTGCTCCTGCGCGGCAGCAGCATCCAGCAGGGGCCAGAGCGCTTCCGGCGAAACGCCGCTCTTGCTCTCCTCCCCGCCGATGTTCACCTCCAGCAGGACGTTCTGCACGATGCCCGCCTTGGCGGCTTCCTTCTCGATGGCGGTCAGCAGGTGTTCACTGCCCACGCTCTGGATCAGGCTGGCCCGGCCCAGGACTTTTTTGATCTTGTTGGTCTGCAGGTGCCCGATGAAATGGCTGGGCTTGCCGCAGTAAGCGCCTGCGTCAAAGTTTGCGCAGAGCTCCTGCACATGGTTTTCGCCAAACACGTCAATGGGCAGGGCGGCACTTGCGGCCACGGTTTCAGCGGTGCGGGTCTTGCAGGCGGCGCACAGCTGGACCTCGGCAGGGGCGCGGCCCGCCTCCCGGGCAGCGGCGGCCATCTTTTCACGGATGGCCAGCACGGCCTCCCGCATCTCTTCCGGTGTTTTTTCTGCCATAAGGCATCAGTCCTCCTCGGTATATTTTGCGCGCTCTCCGCCGATGAGCTTCGGACGGGTGCGGGCGCAGAGAATGTTTGCTTCACCGATCCGGTTCAGGCTCAGCCGCACCGGCACGGCCACCCGGCGCAGGTGCATCCCGATCAGGGTGCCGCCGATGTCGATACCGGCGTGGGCGCGGATCTCCTCCACGGCAATGGGGTCTTTGAACTGCTTCCAGCAGGTGGTGGCCCAGCTGCCGCCCGCATGGGGCCGGGGCACGACACACACTTCCTCCCAGCCGTATTGTTCGGCGGCTTCCCGCTCCATGATAATGGCCCGGTTCAGGTGCTCGCAGCACTGTGCCGCCAGCCAGATGCCGCGCTGAGCCAGCACCGGCGCAATGCCTGCGTAGACGGCCTGCGCGGCCTCCAGACTGCTGTCCTTGCCGATGTGCCCGCCCACGATCTCGCTGGACGAGCAGCCCACCACGAACACGTCGCCCTTTTTCAGCTTTGCCTGTTCCAGCAGCTCTTCCACTGCCTGCCGGGCTTCCGCCTGGATCTGCTGTTTGAATGCGTCTGTCATATCAATTACCTCGTATCGATCGGTTGCCGCGATGACCCGATGTTCTGTGTTCGATTGGGCCCAAGCGTTTACAACAATTTTTTCGGGCTGCCAAGAGCTCCCCTGGCAGGGGAGCTGGCATGCGAAGCATGATGGAGCGGTTCAGACCCGTACAGAGTAAAGCACTTTTTCTCCCGCAATGCCAAAATACACCCGGTTCTCCACCGGGCAGAGGGCAGAGCTGCTGCCCTGAGGCTTGCCGGAAAAGCTCCACAGCCAGTTTCCGCTGGCGGTGGAAACGGCCTCGGCGCGGATGCCGTCGGCGGGCAGGGAGAACAGGTTCTCCTGCATCGATTCGCTCAGCCGCAGGGCCACACCGCGCAGGAAGGTGCTGCCTGCATGGCGTTCCAGCCAGCTGGAGCTGGCCCAGCGGTAGCTGATGTAGAGGGTGCTGTCCTCATCCAGCGCCAGCGCGCCGGGATAGCCCGGCAGCCCGCTGAAGATGCTCTGACAGCCCTTGCCCCCTGCAGTCAGGCCGCGGGCAGAGGCCGCAACGCTCCAGATGCAGCGGCTGCCGAGGTCGGAGATGTAGAGGGTCTGGGTGCGCTCGTCCAGCACAAGGCCGGACGCTCCGGCAATGCCGCCCACCACCTGCTCCACGGTGCGGGCAGCGGGATCATAAACGTATACCGCGCCTGTTCCGGTGTGGGCCAGCAGCTCGGTGCGCAGGGCACTTTCCAGCCCCTGTTCCGCGCTCTCCTGCCCGACCACGGCAAAGTAGACCTTGCCGTCCGCACCGACCTCCACGGCAGAAAGGGCCCCCAGCGGGGCACCGTCGATCTGCGTGACCACCTGCTCCACCGAAGCGCCCCAGCTGTCGTGCCGGGCGCGGCAGAGGGTGCCCCCGGCAGGGGTGAGAACTGTGAGCCACAGGTCTCCCGCAGCATCGAACGCAAAGCCGGTCAGCTCGCCCTCTACGCTCAGGATGACCGCAGCGTTGCCGCCGTCGGTGCGCACCAGATCGCTGGTGCGTTTCTTCAGGGAGGAGCCGTTCCACGCCGCCGCATAGACAAGGCCATCCCGGGTGCGGATGCAGTCCACACCCTGATACCCGCCCAGATCCCAGATCTCCCTGCGGTCGGTGGAAAGCTCTGCCTGCGCCGCGCCGGAGGCCTGCCGGTGATCCGGGGCGGTGTAGGTTTTGGGCGGGGCCTCAATGGGCCGGAGCACCAGCGCCCAGACCAGCGCAGCAACCGCGGCCAGCGTAAACACGATGCTCAATTTCTGGAACCTCTGGAGTACTTCCTCCCGCTCGGCGGCACGCTGGGCCTCCTGCACGGCCCGGCGGCGGGCAGCGGCGGCGCTGGCCCGGTTGGCGCGGCGAAGCCAGCGGTCTACCCACAGGGCCGCACTGGGCCCGATGGTCAGTGACGCGATGAGCAGGATGAGAAGCAGTTCAACGAATCCGATGCGCATAGGCAGATTTCCTTTGTTCTGATGGTTGTTTTTATCAAATCAGTATAGCACACTTTATAGCAGAGAAGCAAGCGGGCGGCAGGCTCCTGCTGTTTCTTGCGGGGCTTTTGTGGTATACTAAGAGAAATGGGGCGGCGGTTTTCCAAACCATTCACTTAAACTTCACAAAATTTTCCAATAATTATATTATGATACCCCTAGAAACTGGAGCTATTTTGATAACGAGGAGGAAACCTCAGATGGCAAAGATACTGATCGTTGATGATGAACCCCGCATCCGGGAACTGATCCGGGAGCATTTACAATATGCAGGCTATGTCTGCGAGGAAGCGGGCGACGGCTCTGCCGCCCTTTCGCTGCTGAGCGGCGGCGGTTTTGATCTGGTGATCCTGGATGTGATGATGCCCTTTATGGACGGCATGACCTGCCTGCGCGAGATGCGCGCCCGCCACATCAACACGCCGGTGATCATCCTGACCGCGCGCGGCGAGGAGTATGACAAGCTGGCCGGTCTGGAAGGCGGCGCGGATGACTATGTGGTCAAGCCCTTCTCCCCGCGGGAACTGGTGGCCCGTGTCAAGGCGGTGCTCAACCGCACCATGCCCCGCTCCGAGGCATCGGACGGCACCATGACCTTCGGCGAACTGACCATCGACACGGCCAGCCACACCGTGCGGGTGGCGGGCGAGGATGTGAGCCTGACCCCCAAGGAGTTTGACCTGCTGGTGTTTCTGGCCTCCAACAAGGGCATTGCCCTGAGCCGGGAGAAGATCCTGCAGAAGGTGTGGAACTACGACTATTTTGGCGAGGACCGCACCGTGGATACCCATGTCAAGATGCTGCGCGGCCATCTGGGCAAATGCCGGGGCTATATTGCCACCGTGTGGGGCATCGGCTATAAGTTCGACCCGGATGCAGCGCGTTAAACAGGAGGTTTGCGGTTGATGCGGCAACCCGAAAAAAAGCGGCGTACCGTGGGCATTCGCGGGCAGCTGATGTGGTTCCTCTGCTTCATCTGTCTGTTGCTGCTGGTGCTGTTCTGGTTTTTGTGCACCCAGCTGCTGGAGCCCCTGTACACCACCCATATCCAGAAGCAGCTGACCGAACAGGCGGATGCCATCGTGCAGAAACTGGACGATGCCATTGCCGACGGCCAGACCCTCTCTTATTGGGGGTTCGGCAGTCAGCTCTATGTCAACAGCCAGTTTTTTAACCAGCTCAGCAGCGAGATCTACGAAAACGGCGGCATGAGCAGCTTCTGCGTGGATATCTCCGATGTCACGCTGCGGCAGATCTTCAAGGTGGAGAACCTCTCTTACTGTAACCTTCACCGCACCCGGCCCACCGATGAAAACAGCGAGCTGCCCTCTTACAGCACCGCCCGCGCCATGCGCCAGCTCTGCCGCGAGACCGGCAGCTGTGTGCGGAAGATCAACCCGCCCACGCCCTCGGGCACGGTGGAGCTGATGGTGGGCAGAACGACCTCCGACGGCAGCTATACCGTGCTGGTGACCACCAGCCTGATGCATGTCTCGGAGGCTGGCGAGGTGATGAGCACGGTGCTGCCGCTGGCGGCGGCGCTGATCTTTGCCTTTTCCATGAGCGCGGCGTGGCTGTTCAGCGAGTGGTTCACCAAGCCCCTGCGCCAGCTTTCGGGCGCGGCCCGGCAGGTGGCACAGGGCGACTATGCCGTTCAGGTGGAGACCAACCGCCGGGACGAACTGGGCGACCTGGCGCAGGAGTTCAACCACATGGCCAAGGAAGTCCAGCACGCAGCTCAGATGCAGCGCGACCTGCTGGCGAATGTCTCCCACGACCTGCGCACCCCGCTGACCCTCATCAAGGGCTATGCGGAGACGGTGCGGGACATCACCGGCGACGACAAGGTCCACCGGGACGAGCAGATGAACATCATCGTGGATGAGGCCGACCGGTTGACGGCGCTGGTTTCCAGCGTCATGGAGCTGAGCAAGGTGACCAGCGGCGCGGAAAAGTGCGAGAAGGTCCACTTTGATATGGGCCAGCTCTGCGATGAGGTCAGTGAGCGCTATGACGCGGTCTGTGCCCAAAATGGCTGGCAGCTCAAGCTGGAACTGCCGGAGGAGGAGCTGCCTGTCTATGCCGACCCCAACATGATGCAGCGCGCCCTCCACAACCTGCTGGGCAACGCCATGCACCACATCGGCGGGGACGGCATCTTCCTCCTGCGGGCCTCTAAGGTGCCCGAGGGAGTCCGGGTGGAGATCGAGGACCACGGCCCCGGCATCTGTGCCGAGGATCTGCCCTATATCTTTGACCGGTATTACCGCTCCCGCTCCGATGCGGGCAAGCAGGGCACCGGCCTGGGGCTTTCCATCACCAAGGCCATCTTCCAGCAGCACGGCTTCCGCTTCGGCGTGCAGAGTACGCTGGGCAAAGGCACGACCTTCTGGTTCATTGCAACGGATACAAAGTAAAGCGACCCTCTCCGTCATTGTTTCGGAATGACGGAGAGGGTCGCTCTTTTTAAGCATCTGCTTTCCGGTAAATGCCCAGACTGTTGTCCGGTTCCGGCATCTTCACGCGGGAGGCGCGGTCGTTCACCTTGACCAGCATCCAGCCCATCAGGGCCAGCACCACCACGATAATGAGCCATTTTACGGCGTTGGGGAGTTTTTTCATATTCGTATTCCTTTGTTTTTGATCTCAGGGGCGGCAGAGCTTCCGCGCCCGGGCCAGCAGGGCGGCGGCATCGGCAGCAGAGGGCGCTGCGACCCAGTCCGGGCGCTGGCGTGCCCCCGGGCCGCTGCTTCCGGCCTCGGCAAAGCGGGCAAGGCAGGTGTCCGTGCGGTCATTCCAACCGGAAAAGCCCTCCGGTGCAATGTGGGCTCCAAGGCGGCAGTCCAGCATGGCAGTCTTGCCGGTGGGCCGCCAGGGCCTGCCCAGATAGACCGTTCCGGCGGGGCAGTCGGAGACGAAATCACAGTCCCAGAACACGAAGCCCAGCCCGTTGGCCCTGCCCGAAGGGGCGGTGATGTAGCTGTGGGAAAGGTGGTTGTCTACCGTGCGCAGGATTCGGCCCCGCCAAAGATGAAGTCGATGTCCCCCGCGATCTCGCAGCTCTGGTAATACTGCGCCGAGGGGCGGCGGGGCGCAAACTTGCGGGGGCCCAGAAAGCCGTCCTTCTCCCGTTCAGCCTCGGGCAGGGGTGCGCAGAAGAGCGTGTCCTGGTTGCCCAGCAGCCTTACCCGGCGGAACACGGCCTTTTCAGCATCCACATAGGCGGCAATGGCCTGCCCCACGGCACTGCCCGGGCCGGCATCGTTGGCAATGGTCAGATCCTCTACCGTTATGCTGCCGCCGCTGAAAAAGGCGGTGTAGCTGCGGAAGGTGTGGGTGGGCCGCCCATCCGGGTGGGGCAGCTTGCCGCCGTCCCCAAAGATCAGGGTGGTGGCATCAGCTCCCGCGCCCCGCAGGGTGAGCGCCCGTTTTTCACAGGCCAACTTTTCCCGGTAGATGCCGGGGCCGATGCTGATCTCTGCTTCCAGCTCGTAGGGCACCGCCAGCACGGCCTCCGAGATGCTGGCAAAATCGCCGCTGCCATCCTGGGAAACGGTGAGTTTTAACATGGGCAGTCCTCCCTTGGAAAAGATAAGGCTATTATATGCCCCTTTTGTGAAATTTTCAATGTCCGCAGGGCTCTAACCGGAGCACGGCGGCGGTGATATCATCGGGTCGGCCGGTCTGTTCGGCGCGGGCGCGGGCGGTCTCCACAAGGATCCGGGCCACCTTTTCGGGCGGGTCGCCTGCGGCGGCGGAGAGTTCCAGCTGCTTTGCCACCCAGCCGGGGCCGTCCACCAGCAGACCGTCCGAGACCAGTACGGCATAGTCCCCGGCGGCGAGATGCACCACCCGGCTCTGGCCGTTCACACCGCCCAGAATGCCGATGGGCAGGCTGATATCGCCCACCGGACGGGCGTGGCCCCCGTGCACCAGAAAGCCCGGGGCGGCCCCGGCCTTGAAGATCCGTGCCGTGCCGGTGTAAAGGTCCACGCTGATCAGGTCGAGGGTGGCCCCGCTCTCCTCATCGCTTTTCAGGGCCAGCGCCACATTGACCAGCCGCGCTGCCAGCTCAGCGGTGAAACCGGCTTTCAGCAGGCGGGCAGTGAGCTCGGCGGCAAGGCTGCCGTCCACGGCGGCCGGGCGGCCTGTGCCCATGCCGTCACACAGGATCATCTGGGCAGCGGCCGGGCTGCAGAACTGCTGGACCGCATCCCCAGAGACAGTGCCCTTTGCCGCCGTGCCCGCAGTTCCGAACACGGCCCGGAGGGCGGGCTTTTCGCAGAAGAGCAGGGTGGTCATCCCTTTGCAGGAGAGTACCTGCGGCGGGTCGAAGTCCCGACGGCAGATGCGTCCGGTCTCCTGCGCCAGCGCGGCCAGCTCGGGGGAAGAGAAGCGGGTGCGGGGCAGGGTGACCGCCGCCCGTGCCCGGCCCAGGTCGTCCAGCGTGACAGCGCATTCCAGCGGCGGCGTGCCCAGGCTGGCAAAAAACGCCGCCACCCGCCCGGATTTGTAGGGCTCCGGGTTTCCGGGGCGGCCCAGCTGCTCACTGAGTACGCTCAGGGCATCGGCCATGGCGCTGTATTGTTCGGTCAGGGCGGTGCGCATGGCCTCAGCGTGGACGTGGGCTTCCTTCCGGCTCCGGTAGAGCGCAAAGGAGCGGTTTGCCGCCGCGCAGAGCGCCGCCGGGTGGATGCATCTGGACAGCTGGCCGGGCAGGTCGCTGGCCTGCAGATGGCCCTGCTGTTCCAGAATGGGCCGCAGGGCGTTCATCCCCTCCAGCGTGGCAGTGTATTCCTGCTTCCAGCAGGTTTCCTGTCGCCCGCAGTTGAAGCACAGGCTGTCGTGGGTGTTGTCGATGACCCAGCGGAAGGTGTCGCACCGGCGGGGAAACGCATCGTACACGGCGTTCACCGTCTCGGCCAGTGAGGAAAGGCTCTCGGCCACTGCTTCCAGCCGGGTGGCGGCAGCAGAAAGCCGGGGCGGCTCCTCGGGCGGCGCGGGGGCTTCCGGCACCGGTGTCAGCCAATGTTTTGGGAAAAAGGCGGGGGCCGCAAAGCCCAGCCCGGCGCTGAGGAGCAGGGGCAGGGCCGTGCCGGAGGCGGGAACACAGAGCACCCCCAGCACACATCCGCCCGCACAGGCGGCAAGGGTCTCAGCCCGCCGCCCGGGGGCCAGCAGGACCGCAGCCGCCGTGCCGCAGCAGAGCCCCACCGCCGCCGGGGCAAGGGAAGGGTCTGCTGCGCAGAGCGCGGCCCCGGTGAAGGCAGCAAAGGCCAGCGCGAGCTTTTCCTGCCCGCGGCAGCAGAGGGCAGCATCCACCATGGCGCAGGCCGCTACCCCAAGGCAGAGGGGGCCGAAGCGCAGCCCGCCCAGCGCCGCCGCCACGGCAGAAGCGGCCAGCAGGGTGCCAAAACCGGGCTTTTCGGGCGGGAAGCGCTGCAGCGCATAGCCGAAGCCGCCCGCCAGCAGGGCATCTGCCCCGCAGAAGAACACCAGCGTGAAGCCTGCCCCGCCGGGCCCCAGCGCAAAGCAGGCACCCCCCAGCACCAGCGCCCCGCACCCGGCCAGAAATGCCGGGCGGAGCCTGCCGGGCCAGAGCCATCGGGCGGCCACGGCCGCCCCCACGGCGCAGAGCAGGCAGAGGCTGTCCAGTGAAAATGCCCCGAACCCGTGGAACAGGATGCTCAGCGCAGCTCCGGCTGCGCAGGCGGCAAAGCAGTCCGCAGGCAGGCCCAATGTCAGCCCCAGCCCAAGGGGAGCAGGGCCCCGTAGAGAACGGCCCAGCCCCCGGCAAGCCCCAGCGCAAAGGCCCCACCCTGCCGCAGGGCCGGGCGTACCGCCGCCCGGGAGGCCAACGCGGCGGCAACAGGCTGCTTCGGGTGCAGTTTTGTGGTTTCCGGCATGAAAAAATCCCCGCTTTCCGGCGGGGATCTTTTGCAATGTTCTGTTTCCCGCGCCCTTTGCATATACTGTAGCGCGGGCGCGCGGCGTTTTATGGGGTCATGCGGGGAAGCGGCTCAAATCAGCAGAAATAGCGCACTTCACCAAAGAAATTCATCCATTTGGCAATCACTTCATCGCTTCGTGCTTCGATGATGGCCATGATGTTTCGCAGAACACGGGGCGGAATGTTGGAATTGTTGTGGCACAGATAGCATTTTCCGGCCCGCGTGATCCAGATTTTGGTCGCGTTGCTGCTGGGAGCACCCTGTGAAACATGGACATGAATGGGTTCCAGCGGATCATTTTCGTTGGCCCAGAAGTAGACCCAGTAGGAGCCGATCTTAAAAACCTGCGGCATTTTCCACCCCTCCTTCCTGGGAAAACTGCAGGATCAGATGTGCAGTGGATTCCAGGAACTTCTGGTAGCGGTCGATCTCAGCAGGGGTGAAGCCGCTGACATCCTCCCAGGTATAATCCGGCAGATAGCAGACCGCAGAGTGGAAACAATCCTTCTCGTCGGGCTTTTCGATGTAGACCTTTACACGGTGGTCTGGCTGCATCTCCGAATGCACGATCTCGGTGTTGTCGTCCAGTGTCATAAATGGGTACATCATAAAAACACCTCCGTGGATATGATTGCGAAAAGGGGAAGGAAGATCACCCGTTCAGCTTCTCAATGGCAGCCTTGACACGGGCAAGGGTCGTCTCGCGGCCCATCATGCAGGCAAGGTCAGTGCCGCCGCCGGGGGTGCGCTGCTTGCCGGAAAGGGCAATGCCCAGCGGGTAGAGCAGCCAGCCGTTCTTCTTGCCCAGCTCCTCGGCCTTGGCCTTGCAGGCGTTGAACACGGTGTCGCGGTCAGAGAAGTCCAGGCTCTCGTCGCTCAGCAGGGGCAGCAGGGCTTCCAGTGCCTCCCGGGCGGTCTCCGGGTGGTCTTCTGCTTCTTGTTGGTGTACAGGCTCACATCGTAGTCGGGCATTGCGTCAAAGAAGTCCAGCTGCTCGGGAATCTCACCCAGCACCTCACAGCGGGGCTGCAGGTTGGCGCAGAGCAGCTTCTTGTCGATGGGGGTGTGCACGGCCTGATCGATCCAGGGCTCGGCCTTCTTCTGGAACTCCTCAGGGCTCAGGCGGCGGATATACTCCGCGTTGATGGCCCGCAGCTTGAGGGGGTCGAAGATGGCGGGGGACTTGGAGATGCCGTCCGGGCTCCAGATCTTGATGAGCTCTTCCAGGCTGAAGATCTCCTGCTCGGCGTACTCGCCCTTGGGGCTCCAGCCCAGCAGGCAGATGTAGTTCATCACGGCCTCGCTCAGGTAGCCTTTGGCGACGAGGTCCTGATAGCTTGCGTCTCCGTTGCGCTTGGACAGCTTGTTCTGCGCGTCCTTCATCACGGGCGGGCAGTGAATATAGGTGGGGATATCCCAGCCAAAGGCCTGATACAGCAGGTTGTACTTGGGGGTGGAGGACAGATACTCGCTGCCGCGGATGACATGGGTGATGCCCATCAGGTGGTCGTCCACAACGTTGGCAAAGTTGTAGGTGGGCATTCCGTCGGTCTTGATGAGGATCTGGTCGTCCATCTCGCTGTTCTCGACCTCGATGTGGCCGTAGACCACATCGTCAAAGCCGGTCACGCCCTCCTTGGGGATCTTCTGGCGGATGACATAGGGCTCACCTGCGGCCAGACGCTGCTTGACCTCCTCCTCGGGCAGGTCGCGGCAGCAGCCGTCGTAGTGGGTCATCTCACCGTTGGCGCGCTGTTCGGCGTGCAGTGCCTCCAGCCGCTCCTCGGTGCAGAAGCAGTAGTAGGCCTTGCCCTCTGCCACCAGCTGCTCGGCATACTGCTTGAACATGCCCATCCGCTCACTCTGAACGTAGGGGCCCACAGGGCCGCCGATGTCCGGGCCCTCGTCCCACAGCAGGCCGGTCTCCCGCAGGGTGTTGTAGATGACATCCACAGATGCCGGGCTTGTACTCGTCCAGCATCAGGGCTGCAATGCCCTGCAGGGTCTGTTCGGTCAGGGGCTTGAAGGCGATGACCTCGTCCACACGGCCCAGGAATTCCGGCCGCAGGAACTGGGCCAGCGCCTTGCGGGTCTTCTCCTCGCTGCGCTGCTCCTCGCTC